>Ga0194059_1000354_pt1 | contig 22067 bp, 18 predicted proteins | sample SepL6211m_MetaG_FD_163426 | JGI IMG/M metagenome (GOLD analysis project Ga0194059, IMG submission 163426) | Anoxic zone freshwater microbial communities from boreal shield lake in IISD Experimental Lakes Area, Ontario, Canada - Sep2016-L626-11m | ecosystem: Environmental > Aquatic > Freshwater >... | reverse complement strand
CTGCCTACTTCCGCACCATGGCGCCATTTGTGCGAAAGCACCGCACGGGCCTGCATGGCGTGATTCTGGGCGCCACGGTGTGGGCCATGGGTGAGCTGATGCTGGCCGCCAGCGAGGCCAGTCGCCGCGTAAAGAGGTCGGCGTGAGGATCGCCCTGGTCTCTTGCGTGTACCCGCCATACAAGAGCGGCATCGGCAATGTGGCGGCGCGCCATGCGCGGCAACTCACCGACATGGGCAACCGGGTCACCGTGTACTGCCCGGTGCACGACGACGAGCCAGGCCGCGACATCGTTGATGGCATCGTGGTGGAGCGCCTGCGCTCGCTGGTTCGCCACGGCAACTCGGCACTGGTACCGCAACTGGCGCGGCACATGAAGGGCCACGACGCGGTGTACATCATGTGGCCATTCTTCGGCGGCGCGGAATCCGCCGCCATTGGCGCGCGCATGCACAAGATCCCCTACATCGTGTTCTTCCACATGGATGTGCTGTGGGATGGCTGGCGCGGCAAGGTGCTGGATGGCTACGAGCGCACCGCCGAGCCATGGATCATGCGTCATGCCCATGCCGTGCTGGCCAGCTCAACAGAGCTCGCGCAGGCCTCATCGCTTGGGCATGTGACGGGCATCCGCGTGCAGCCGTCGGCCTACTCGCTCGATCTCTCGCGCTTTCACCCCCCAGGTGCCGATGAGCCGCGACCCGCGGTTCCCTCCATCGTGTTTGTGGGCGCCATGGATGCGGGCCACGCCTTCAAGGGTGTTCCACAGCTGATCGAGGCATTTTCACGCGTACGCACGGATACGCCCTGCACGCTTCAACTGGTGGGCGATGGCGACCTTCGCCCGGGCTTCGAAGCGCTGGCGCGTGCCAGCGGAGTGGCCGACGACATCAACTTCCTCGGGCGCGTTGACGACGACGAACTGGCGCACACCTACCGCATGGGAAGCGTGGTGGTGCTGCCGTCCACCACCCGGGAGGAGGCCTTTGGCGTAGTGCTCGCGGAGGGCATGGCGTCGGGCTGCCCGTGCATCGCCAGCGACTTCCCCGGCGTTGACGCGGTGGTGAAGAGCGGCGACGGCATCCTTGTGCCACCGGGTGATGTGCCGGCGCTGGCTGACGCCATTGCCTCAGTCATCGGTGATCCAACGCGGCAGGCACAGATGTCGAGGGCGGCGCTTGCCGGTGTGGTCCGCTACTCCCCGGAGGCGGAGCGGGAGCGGCTCGCGGCCGCCTTCGCAGGAATCCCGGCGAGGTCGCACCGCTGATGGCCACCGCCATGCCGCCACCTCCACCCGCCACGCACCGTGGGCGACGCATCAGCATCGAGGTGCTGGTGGTACTGGCCGTGGCCGGTCTCATCGCCGTCATCCTCACGTGGCCGCTCGCGGCCAACTTCGACACGATCATCGCGGGTGGTGGCAGCGCGGGCGACAACACCGGCTACATCTGGGATCTGTGGAGCAACTCGCACTACGGGATAGACCTGTGGGGTGCTGGGCTGCAGGATCACGTGGGGCTCCCGTTCGGCCGCACCGTCATCGGCGGCGGCAACCTGCTGCTCTTCTTCTACAACGTGCCTGGCGCAATCCTCGGCACGTTCCTTCCCACCATCGCCGCCTACAACGTAATGGTGCTGGCGGGCATGGCGCTTACCGGGGCCAGCATGTACCTGCTGGTCAGGTGGCTGGGGCTGGGTATTGGGCCCGCAGCATGGGCGGGGATGGCGTTCGAGATCTTCCCGTACGAAGCCTTGCGCACCGCCGCGCATCCGCCACTTGCATGGCTCATGTTTGCCCCGCTGCTCCTGATGGCGTGCATCTGGTGGCTGCAAAAGCCCTCATGGCGGCGGGCCACCGTCATGGCGGCGGCCACGCTTTTCGCGTGGCTCAGCGATCCGTACTTCGGCGCCATGGCCCTGGTGGCCGTTGGTGTCACGCTGCTGGTGGCCATCCCGCTCTTCGCACACTGCTTCGGTGGCAGGGCCGTTCTCGCCCGCGTGGGGGAGGCCGTCGGCGCGCTGGTTGTACTCGTGATGGTGCCGCTGGTGGTCATCATCGCGTCCACGCGTGGTGTGGCAGACCAGATCGTCACGCGACAGCGCGTCGAGCTTGAGCTGTACGGCGCGCATATCGGTGACTACCTCAAACCGGTGTCCGGTCAGTACCTGTGGACCGGAATATTCGGGACGGACGCCGCCCAGTGGCCCCTATCGAGCCCGGGCGGTGAACGCATGGCATTCCTGGGGTGGACCGTCATGGCGCTCGCGATCATCGGTCTGGCCCTTGGCTGGCGCCATCGGGGCAACATTGGGCTGCGCCTGCGCGGGGCCCTGTTCCTCACCATTCCCATCGCCATCGCGATGGCCATCTTCAGCCTGGCGAGCCCGTACTCGGTCTTTGGGCACAGGATCCCCATGGCGTCGTCCTTCGTATTTGACTACTTGCCATTTCTTCGGGTGTACGCACGATTCTCGCTCTTCGTCATGGCGTGCGTGCTGGTAATGGGTGCGGTGGGGCTGGCCCTGCTCATCCGGGGACGCAGCGTCACCTGGCGCACCAGCATCATGGGGATCGCCATCATCCTCACCGCGATGGAGTTGCCCATCTCGGTGCCGATCGGAACGGGTGTGCCGATCCTCCTGAACGGGACGGCGCCCGAGAACGTGCCGACCTGGCGCTGGCTGGCGAACCACGACCCCGGTGCGGTGGTATTCGAGACCCCGGCCTTTCCCAACGAGACCATGGACCGCGAGTTCCTCTACGGCCAGTTGGTGCATGGACACCCGCTGGCCAATGGAGGGCTCACCGAGCCGGGAGCCGTCAGCGACTTCGGACGCGAATATGGCAACCCACTCTTTCCGGCGTCACCTGCCACCTACGCGGCGGCGGGGATCAGGTATGTGGTGATCAACCCGTGGGCATGGCAGCAGGCAGGGCTCACGACGCCAGATGTGACGACGCCGCCGGCCGGATATTCCGTGGCCGCCACCTTCCCCGACGGCAGCGGTATCTGGCGGGTTACCGCTGCCCCCGACCTGGCATTCGCGTTCCCCGCCGCCGGATGGACCAACCCCCAGACAATCCGGGGAGTGCGCTGGCGATACATGGGCGGTGCCGCCACCTACACCGCATGGGCGCCGCGCGCGGCCACCGTGACCATCCAGTTTCGGGCAGCGGGGTTCGTCGCCGGCAGCACGTACAAGCTCACAGTGACCGCACCCGATGGCACCACCTCATCGTTCCCGGTCGTCGGGCGCTCCTCAATCAGACTTCGTGCCGCGCTCCCCCAGGGGGCAAGCACATTCCATCTGGTTGCATCCGGTACCAAGGCCATGCGACTCAGCGCCGCTGACACGACTCCGGTGGCAGTGCGGGTGTCACAGTGGGTGATCTCATGACGCGCGCACTCATCACCGGGCATCGCCGATTCGTGGGTGTGCCTGCGGGGTCGAAGTCCCTCGTGCCGGGGATGGAGTTCCGGTACACATTCACCATCGTTTCCCACTTCCCTGAAATGCCGGTCACTCGTGGGAGCCACCACCGATGAACGATGCGTCGGTGACGACAGGGCCCGTGTGGGTGTGTATTCCCACGTACAACGAACGCGAGAATGTCCACGGGCTCGTCGCCGCCGTTCGGTCGTCCCTCGACTCTGCTGGCATTGATGGGCACGTACTCGTGATCGACGACGGCTCCCCCGACGGCACCGGGGCGATCGCCGACCTCATGGCCGAATCAGATGCCCGCGTGCACGTGCTTCACCGTGCAGAGAAGTGCGGCATCGGCCCGGCCTACATCGACGGGTTCCGATACGCATTGGCGCAGGGCGCCGAGCTCATCCTTGAGATGGACTGCGACTTCTCCCACGATCCCGCCAGCGTTCCGCGCCTCATTGAGGCTGCGCGCGGTGCCGATCTGGTGATCGGATCGCGCTACACCCCGGGCGGGGGCGTGACCGATTGGGGGCTGGTCCGTCGGGGTATCAGTCGCGGCGGATGCCTGTACGCGCAGGCGATCCTCGGCACGTCGGTGCGAGATCTGACCGGCGGCTTCAAGTGCTTTCGCCGACGGGTGCTTGAGGCGATTCCCCTCGACGAGGTATCGGGCCAGGGCTATGGGTTTCAGGTTGAGATGACCTACCGCACGCTGCTCGCCGGCTTCCGCGTTGTCGAAGTGCCCATCACCTTCACGGATCGCACCGTGGGCCAAAGCAAGATGAGCCGCGACATCGTGGTGGAAGCAGCCACTCTCATTCCGCGGCTTCGCAGGCGGCTCGGGCCGATCCCAGGGCGCTGAACCCGCCAACAAGGCCCTCCCCTCCCGGTATGCTCGCCCACGTGCCGAACGAAATATCCCCGCAGGACGACGCCGCAGGCGCGATCCGAGCCCAGATCCTTGACCTCGTGCGTGAGTACCACGCGGCCGCATACCCCGACGCACCCTTTGTCGCAGGGTCGTCCCCCATACCCGTCTCGGGTCGGGTATTCGACGACGACGACATCGTGAAACTCGTCGATAGCTCCCTCGACTTCTGGCTCACCACCGGACGATTCGCCGCAGAGTTCGAGCGCGAGTTCGCCAAGCGCATGGGGCTCCGCCACTGCCTGCTGGTGAACTCAGGTTCATCCGCCAACCTGGTTGCATTCTCGGCCCTCACCTCGCCCAAGCTCGGCGACCGCCAGATCCTCCCCGGCGACGAGGTCATCACCACTGCCACCGGATTCCCCACCACGGTGAACCCGGCCATTCAGTACGGCGCAGTTCCCGTGTTCCTCGATGTCAACGTGCCTACGTACAACATCGATGTGTCACTCCTCGAGGAGGCGCTGTCCCCCAAGACCAAGGCCGTAATGGTGGCCCACACCTTGGGCAACCCCTTCGACCTCGCGACGATCACGGACTTCTGCCGGCGCAACGGGCTGTGGCTCATCGAGGATTGCTGTGACGCCGTGGGCGCCAGATACGACGGCAAGCCTGTCGGCACCTTCGGCGATCTCGCCACCGTGAGCTTCTACCCCGCCCATCACATCACCATGGGCGAGGGCGGCGCGGTGCTGTGCAACCAGGGCGCTATCAAGGTGCTTGCCGAGAGCTTTCGTGATTGGGGTCGCGACTGCTGGTGTGAGCCGGGTAAGGACAACACCTGCGGCAAGCGGTTTGACCAGCAGTTCGGCACCCTGCCGGCCGGCTACGACCACAAATACGTGTACTCACACATCGGGTACAACCTGAAGGTGACCGATATGCAGGCCGCGGTGGGCGTCGCGCAGCTCGCCAAGCTTGATGGCTTCATTGAGGCCCGCACGCGCAACTTCGATCACCTGTACGAGGGACTGTCCGACCTTCAGGACGACCTGGTGCTGCCAGAGGCCACACCCAACAGTGAGCCCAGCTGGTTTGGATTCCCGGTTGCCATCCGGCCCGAGGCGCCGATCAGCCGCAACGATCTGGTGCGTGCGCTGAACGACCGGGGCATTGGTACGCGCCTGGTGTTCGCAGGCAATCTGCTTCGCCAGCCCGCATACCTCGACATCACGCATCGCGTGGTGGGCGACCTCACCAATGCCGACTTCGTGATGGAGAACGCGCTGTGGCTCGGGGTATTCCCGGGCCTCACGCCCGACCACATCGATCACGTCATCGACGTGGTGCACACCCTCATCAAGGGCTAGCGCCGGGCGTTGTCCTCGTCGTTGTCGAACCCGACCTCGGTTCGCACCACGAAGTTCGGCCGCTGCTTCACCTCTTCGTAGATGAGACCGATGTATTCGGCCATGAGGCCGAGCAGCGTGAAGAGGATCCCGAAGAGCAGCACGATGACCGACACGATCGTGCCGAAGCCTGCAAATGGCACACCGAAGGCGATAAACCAGATCGCCATCACGAGCAGGGCGATGAACGAGAGCCCCGACATCACCAGCCCGAAGGCGAAGATGAACTTCAGGGGCATGTACGAGTGCGCGAAGATGCCCTTCATCGCGAGATCGAGCACCTTGAGGGTATGTGCCCCCGACACCCCGGCCTCGCGCGGCGCCCGTGGCGCTTCAACACCAATCGACTTGAATCCCACCCATGCGAAGAGCCCACGCACAAAGCGGTTGCGCTCCTCCATGGTGTTGACCGTCTCATAGACCTTGCGGTCCACCAGGCGGAAGTCGCTCACGTTCTTGGGGATAGTTCCTGCAGTGAGCTTGTCGGCGAAGATGTAGAACAGCTGTGAGTTCATGCGCCTGATCGGTCCGGTGCCCTGGCGCTCGGTGACGATCTGGTAGACGACCTCGTATCCCTCCTCCCACTTGCGGATGAACTGTGGGATCACCTCAGGAGGGTCCTGCAGATCGCCCGCCATCACCACGGCGGCATCGCCAGTCGCATGATTGAGACCGGCCGTCAGGCCACCGTCCATGCGGAAGTTGCGCGAGAGCTGCACGACCTTGAACCGCGGGTCGCGGTCGTGAAGCGCCATTGCCATCTCGAACGTGTCGTCGCCCGACCCGTTCTCCACCAGGATGGCCTCGAAGTCGTATGCGGACTCGGCGTCGAACACGAGGCCCAGTCGGCGTCCCAGCTCATCAATGTTGTCCCGCTCGTTATATGCGGGGATGACGACTGAGATCAGTGGCTTGCTCACGGTGCACAGGGTTCGCCGCGGCTGCGGCAAACCCTGTCCACCCGGAGCGGACTAGTTCGAAGTGCCCTTCAGCACGCCCCAGCGGGCGTCGAGCATCTGAATGCGCTTGTCATCCTCGGTGTGGATGGCGCCGTAGTAATCGCGCTTGTTCTTCAGCCACAGCAACTCGAAGTGCACGGCGTTCAGCAGGCCGTCCGCAACGTCGGACTGGTCGAGGGCATCTGCGCCAAACAGCACCTTGCGGGTCTCAAACCGCGTGAGATGGACGGCGCGGATCTCCTTGAGACAGGCCAGTGAGTCGGCTGATACCCCGCCGCCCACGACGATGTCGAGGCCCTTCGCCTTGCACAGCTCGGCGGTCTTCAGCACGTAGTCGGTGATGTCAGCATCGTTGATGCTGTCGCGGTCCTTGCCCAGCGAACCGACGAAGTCGACCCGGCCGAACACGATTCCGGCGATACCGCCCCGTGCGGACTCATCGGCGATGGCCTCACGGTTCTCGAACCCGGTGATCGTCTCCATGTTGAAGAGGAACTCCGTGTCCGCGGCCTCATCGGCGTTGTACGACTTGTCCTTGGCCAGGACGTACTTGGAGAGCGAGTACTCGGTCTCGACCATGGGAGCGATGATGTACTGCACACCCACCTGCTTCGACTCCAGCAGGTCGCGCACGGCCTCGCAGCCACCGATCTTCACGGCCAGCTTCATGTCTGCGCGATGGGCGATCTCAACCAGACGCAGCAACTCATCCATGCGAGTGCCTTCGGCCTCAAACTCGGCCTTGACGCCCACGTATCCGTAGTCGTTGCGGCCCCGCTTGAGGATCTCGATCATCTCGCGCTCAGTCTTGTTCAAGCCTGCTCTCCCTCAGGGCGGTCCGCGCCCGCTAGATGAATGAAGACCATTTCCGCGATCTCGGGCGGGAGATCGGGGTTCATGACGTGCAACGGATTCGACTCCATGCCGCCATCCGCGCGAACGCGACTGCTGATCTTCGGGAAGTACGTCTGCTCAGGGTCCACTGGCACGATGAACGCGGCAGGGCCCTTACTATTCCACAACTCCTGGAAACGTGGACTGTCCTCCCACCCCTCTGTCACCTCAAGGCATGGGATGCCGAAGGCAGGAAAGAGCAGCGGCCATTCAGGCTGGCCGAGGCCGGTGGTGGGGTCGCAGCCCAGGTAGCCGCCGTCGAAGTAGTTTCGCTGGGTCATGCGGATTGACGCGTACCCGTCGTTGGCGAAGATGAAGATCTTCAGCGGAAGGTTGTTCACCCGCACGGTCGCGAGCTCCTGAAGATTCTGGGCAAATCCGCCATCCCCTTCCACGAGGATGGTTCGGCAGCCGGGATTCGCCAGTGCAGCACCAATGGAGCCGGAGAGGCCATATCCCATGCTGGCCAGTGCCTTGTCGGTGACCACGACCTGGCCCTCCTTCTGCGGGAACACCTGCATCATCACCGTAAACGCCCCGCCGCTGGAGCACGGGATCACCACATCGTCGGCCGTGCACTGGCGTCCAAGGTCCTGAACGAAGCGGAAGGGCGACAGGTATCCATCGGCCGTCTCATTCGCAGGATCATCAAGCGGGATCGCATCGCGCACCCGGCGGCAGAAACCGACCCAATCCGACAGGTCGCGTGGTGGCGATATGGCGAGCAGCGGAAGCACGGCATTGGCGTCTGCCTGAAGCGGCACCTCCACCCGGGGATGCCCCTTGGAGAGCTCCGCCGGATCGATCTCCACCTGCACCACCCGGCCAGATGGCGCAAACGCCTGCCAGTTGAAGCCGGTCTGCTGCAAACCCAGCCGGCTGCCGAGGGCGATGACGAGGTCAGCCTGTGCCAGCAGGATGTTGGACGACCGCTGACCCCAGGTATTGGGACGGCCGAAGTAGAGCGGCTCATCGGTACCCAGCCGGTCCATCGCATTCCAGCTGGTCATGAGCGGCACGCCGAGTGCCCGAAGCGCCGGAAGCGCCGCAGCCACGGCGGCACGCGACACGCCGCCGCCCAGAAGGATGACGGGTCGCTCCGCCTGCTTAAGCTCCTGCACCAGCACCGCTGCGGCGGCGGCGGGGTCGCCCGGATCCGCGATCACCCGGCTCGGGGTGATCGCCACACCAGACCCCTCGAGGTCGGCCGGATCAACGGGGGCACCCTGCGTGTCGAGGCATATCTCAAGAAACACCGGCCCAGGCCTGCCGCGCTGGCCACTCAGCACCAGATCCTCAAACTGCTCGCGGGAGATCGGTGTGTTCACCTGCGTTGCGGTGGCGCAGATGGGGGCAACCACGGCCAGGCCATCAACCTCCTGGATGCCGCGCTGGCGAATGCCGTCAGTGGCGAGGTCGCTCGTCTTCACCTGTCCGCCAAGCACCAGCAGCTCGCGGCTCTCGAGGTAGGCACCGGCAACTGCCGTGACGATGTTGGTGAGGCCCGGGCCGGCGGTGACCACCACGAAGGCCTTTTCGTCGTCCGACGCCTCGTTGAAGTACTCGGCCGCGATGCCCGCTGCCACCTCGTGCACGAAGGGCACGCAGGTCATCTGCGAGCGAACGGCTTCCAGCAGGTGCATGCAGTTTCCGCCCGCGACAAAAAAGCAGTGGGTATACCCCATGCCCTTCAACCAGCCCACCATCACCTCTGCGTACTTCACGCACTCACCTCGTCGATCGCGGCCTGCAGCGCACTGCAGACCATTTCCATGGTGTCGTCGCCGGACGGCAGCACGCGTTCCTCAGTCGCGCCACCCTCGGCGGGGATGATGACGTGGATGCCATCCGCCCCGTGCTTCTTGTCGCTGAGGAAGGCGCGCCGGTACTGCGCATCGTCCACCTCGCGCAGCCGGGGTGCCAGATCGGGTACCCCAGCCAGCAACCCGAGGGCATGCTCGCGTAGCTCCGGGGCACCGCTGCCCCCAAGTGCCACCGCGAGGTGGTCGGCTGCGACCACGCCAATCCCCACTCCGGCGCCATGGCTCACGCCAAATGCGGTGGCGGCCTCCAGCGCATGCCCGAAGGTATGTCCGAAGTTGAGCTGTCGTCGCTCCAACTTGTCGAACTCATCGATCTCAATGAACCAGCGCTTGCACCCGAGCACATGCGTGAGCAGCGCCGTGGCCCCGTCGGGGTCGTCAACACCACCGACAAGCCGCAGGTACTCCTCAAATGCCCCGGGGCCGCGGCAGAAGGTGATCTTCATCGCCTCGCACAGGCCACCGATGCGGTCCTCAGCCGACAGCGTGTCGATGAAGGTCGGGTCAATGACGATGGAGGAGGGTGGGTGGAAGTTGCCCGCAAGGTTCTTGTACGGCCCCACGTTGATCGAGCTCTTGCCACCGATGCACGAGTCGGCCATGCCGAGCAGGGTCGTGGGGACGTACGTCCACGCGAGACCCCGCATGTACAGCGATGCGGCGAGGGTGGAGACGTCCTGCACGATGCCTCCGCCGACGGCGATGATCTGATCGCCTCTCCCCACGCCCAGATCGCGAAGTGCGCTGATGACCACCTCGCCCTGGCCGAGAGTCTTGTTGCCCTCCACCGCCTCGAGCGTGATCAGGCGCTCCCCCCGGCTGGCGAGGGCGTCCGCGAAGTAGGCATCGGCGATGATCACGTCATCAGGCTGTGCGCTGAGCAGACCCGGGAATGATCCGGGTGCGATGTGTACGTCATACGCCCCGGTGGACGACGCGATGCGGATGTCAGATGACGCGGGCATGACTGAATCCCAGATCCACAGCCACCGACTGTCCGGTGACCCCGGTGTTGTCGGTACTCCCGAGCGACACCACCATGTTCGCCACATCAGCAGTGGTGTTGAGGCGGTTGAACCCGGTCTGGGCGGCCACGAAACCGATCTGCTCGTCACTGAGCATCGCCCGGGTCATCGCCGTGTCGATGACCGATGGCAGTACCGCGTTGATGAGGATGCCCTGTGGTGCCAGATCAACCGACGCGGCACGCACCAGCCCGCCCACCGCCGCCTTGGACACCGTGTACGAGAACTTGTTGCCGCGTGCGAGCGTCTGCCAGATGGAACTGATGACCACCATGCGGGCATTGCTGTTGATGGCGTCGGCATCACACAGCGCTGTGAGCGACGCCACCACAAAGGTGACATTGGCGTCCATGGTCTCGCGGAATTCGTCGAGTGCCACCGTATGCGCGGCGTCGTTGCGGTTGGCCCCCTGGGCCCACACCACCGAGTCGAATGGCCCAGCGGCAATCACCCCGGTCGCCGACTCCGGCGCTTCGAGGGGGTCGAAGGCGAGACAGTCGCCGTCGCCATGCCTGCTGGTGCGCACCACCTCGTACCCGCGGGATGCGAAGGCATCTGCGATGGCGTCGCCGATCGCGCCGGAGCCACCGATGATGAGTGCACGCCCCATGCTCACGCGGCCTGAGCGGCGAATGCCGCGATCTGGGTACGGGTGATCTCGGCCATGTCACGCTCATCCCGAAGCGCCACGTACCACTCCACAATCGAGTCGAGGGCCTGGTCGAGTGTCCACGCGGCATTCCAGCCAAGCCGCGCACGGGCGCGGCTGGAGTCGAGCTTCAGCCAGGTGGCCTCGTGCGGGTGCGGGCCGGGATCGATGCGCCAGTCAATGGCATCGGGCCACAGGGCCGAGAGCCGGTCGACGAGGTGGGCAACCGGCTGTGCATCGGTGTCGGCAGGACCGAAGTTGAAGCCGGTGGCGAACGCCGGGTCGCTCCACAGGGCCTGTGCCAACTCCAGATACCCGCTGAGCGGGTTGAGCACGTGCTGCCAGGGGCGAATGGCGTCGGGCCGGCGAATGTCAACGGGAGCACCCGCCAGCGCCCCCCGCATGATGTCGGGGATCAGTCGGTCCTCACCCCAGTCTCCACCGCCAATGACATTGCCGGCGCGGCCCGAGGCCAGGCGCGGGCCATCCGCATCACCGAAGAACGACGACCGGTAGGCGCTGGTCACGAGCTCCGAGCACCCCTTGGAGTTTGAGTACGGGTCGTAGCCACCCATGGCCTCGTCCTCGCGGTACCCCCACTCCCACTCACGGTTCTCGTAACACTTGTCTGAAGTGACGTTGACGATCACGCGGACGTCGGTGCCATGCAGGCGGACGGCCTCAAACAGGTTGACGGTGCCCATGACGTTGACCTCGTACGTCTCGCGGGGCTCAACGAAGGACAGGCGGACCAGAGGCTGGGCGGCCATGTGGATGACCACCTCCGGGCGCGATTCGCGCACCACACCGGCAACGCCATCCGCATCGCGGATGTCCAGCGTGTGCTGGGCAACGACATCGCCAAGACCGGCAAGCGCGTAGAGGGATGGCGAGGTGGGCGGCTCAAGTGCAAGGCCCGTGACCTCGGCCCCCATCTCGAGGAGCCACAGGCTCATCCACGATCCCTTGAACCCCGTGTTGCCTGTGAGCAGCACGCGGCGGCCGCGCCAGAAGGAGGCGTCTACTCCCACGTCACCCACGGCCGCTCACCGCTGTCCCAGGCTGCCTGAAGGTCCATCTTGTCCTTCAGGGTGTCCATCACCTGCCAGTGGCCCTCGTGCTGGTACGACGACAACTGGTCATCAGCTGCCAGCCCTCGGAGCGGCGCCTCTTCCCACGTGGTGAGGTCGCCCTCGATGTAGTCGGCGACCCCCGGATTGAGCAGGAAGAACCCGCCGTTGGTCCACGTGCCATCGCCCTTGGGCTTCTCGCGGAAGTGCGTCACCCGGTTGCCATGCACGTCCAACGCACCCCAGCGACCTGGTGGCTGCACGGCCGTAACGGTGGCGAGCGTGCCCTGCTCGTCGTGGAATGCCTTCAGGGCCGTGACATCAACATCTGCCACGCCATCGCCGTAGGTCATGAGCACCGTTTCGTCGTGCCCGATGTGCGAAAGCGCCCGCTTGAGCCGGCCGCCGGTGAGGGTGCCGTCGCCTGTGTCGAGCAACGTGACACGCCACGGCTCGGCGCGAGTGGCATGTACCTCCATCGTCTGCTTCTGCAGGTCGAGTGTGACGTCGCTCATACTGAGGAAGTACGAGGCGAACCACTCCTTGATGACGTCGCCCTTGTACCCCAGACACAGCACGAAGTCGTTGATGCCGTGGACCGACAGCCCCTTCATGATGTGCCACACGATGGGCATGCCGCCGATCTCGACCATGGGCTTCGGTCGCACGGCGGTTTCTTCACTGAGCCGGGACCCGAACCCACCGGCGAGGATGATGGCCTTCATTGCATCCATCGTACCGACCGGAGCAGGCGCCACGCGCGGATCGTGGACCATCGGGGCCATACCGACTCGCGACCCGGCCGGCTGGGCCACGAGAAGGGAATCGCGTATAACACATACATGCGGTTTTCGATTTCCCCCTGGTTTTTGTGTTTCACCCTTGCAATTGGAACGGCCGGTGCCGCGACAGCGGCAGGGAGTGGGCCTTGTTCCCATTCCGCTGTGCAGGGTGCCCGCCAGGTGGTTGCTGATGCGTGTCGCGAAGTCCCCGAACTGCGTGATCCGGCTGCAAGTCAGTCAGTCCGTGCTGACGCCTTGCGCCGCTGGGTTCATGGCTGGTTCACATTCGCCAACGTGAGCGCCGATGACACGCCTCGTTACTGGGCTCTGCCGCCCGACACCTTCTACGCGGGTCTGAGGAGCGGGCGAATGGCAGCTCGCTGCGGCGGGGCAGCATGGATCCTCGCCAGCGCCTCGCGTGCGCTCGGCCTCAATGCCTGGACGGTGAACTTCGGGAGGCCGTCGCTGTACACCCACGTCGTCACGGTCGTAAAGGCGGAGGGGCACTGGATACTGGAAGACCCGATGTTCGGAGGGTCGTTCCGTGGCGCACGGGGTGTGCCGCTCGACCTCCCCACGGCGCTCCGGCGAATGGGCCACCCGGGACGGGGTCTAGTGCAAACCCCCCTGAGTCTCTCAGCGGCAACGCGCCTCATTCGTGATCAGGACCTTGCACAGATCATCACTCCTTGGAAGCGGGCACAGAGAGCCGCGCTTCTCTCTCGTCCAGTGCGATGTCGGCCGGGAGGCCCGGGGATGAACCTCTGCGTGGGGGTCGCATTCGGAATAGAGCTGGATGTGGCTGCGCCCCTTCGCCGATCAGTCTTCAGGTATCTGGCGGCCCGGGGCCGTGCACACACGTTCTATGCGCTGATGCTCGACCCCATCGGGATTACGGCGCCGCACATCGGGCGGGCTCCGACTTCCTCGGACCACGCGTCAATCGCACACGCAATCGCCAGGGCGCAGTGATGAGTTCAGCGGCACGGGATCCGGGAGCGATCTCGGAAACCTGAGACCAGCCGGCCGTTCGCTCGGCCGTTGCCCGTGGACAATGGCGAGCGTCATGGTGCAGGAACGCACCGCCGCTGGGGGAGAAATGCCCGCTCCACCGGACCCCGGTGAGGCTCGTAACCTCTTCGCAGATCCACCAACTGGTCCGTGTCAGGCAACACCCTCAGCGCGAAGCCAATTGGCGGTCACCGCGATCTGCTCGTCGAGTGGCATGGGCGTGATGCCGGCACGGGCGGCCAGTGCCCTCACGACCGCCGGGTCGCCCAGGTAGTCATCAGCCGGAGCGTCAGGGTCCATTGGCGGCCGTACCACCGCCGAAGGGTCGGCACCGAGAACTCCCAGCACCCGCGCTGCCAACTCTCCCATTTCCACGATCTCGCCGGCCGTCTCGAACGTCGCTGAACCCCCTGGCTCGAGTTCGCCCACGACGTGCACGGCGATGCGCAGCATGTCGTCAATGGCCATGTACGACCGTCGCACAGGGCGGGTGGCGCGCACCTCGATGCACCCTGTCGCCTCCGCCTGCATGATCATGCTGCCGAGGGCGTAGGCCTCGGGCTTGGTCATGTACGGGCCCGAGAGGGCAAATGCCCGAACAATGCACAGCCGACCGCCGGTGCGTTCGATCGCCTCGGCGTATGCGGCTTCGTCGTCGAGTTTGGCCTGGCCGTACACCTGCGTGCGCTCTGCCACCTCAACGCCGCGCTCCACGCTGGTCGCAGCACCGGACGACAGATAGATGAGGTCAAGGGGTCCGTGCCGTGAGATGACCTCGAGCATTGTGGCCCGCAACTCGGTGATTGCCGCGATATAGGCCCCACCGCCCATCACCTCCACCTGATCCTGCGTGGGAAAGCCGGCGTGGATCACGAGCGGGTCAGTTCCCAGTTCACGACCAGGCAGTGAAGACGTACGGCACACCTCAACCGCGGTGCCCCCGTGCAGAAGCGAGCGATCGGATCGCGCCGAGAGAATCAGCTCGGGGGCATTGCCGCCGGGGGCATCACGCACCACATCCATGGCAACGCGGCCCACCCAGCCCGGTGCACCAGTGATGATCACGCGGCGGCCCATGCGGCCACACCGTACCGGCTCCCATCGCACTCGGCGCCCTGCACGCCATGCTCGCAGCGGCTACCGGGGAGGCGGGCGGTACCGGATGCGGCACTGATCACCGCTGGCGCACGAGATGGCCCACCCGAGCACCAACTGGCCACCCGGCAAACGCACCGAAGCCTTGAGCGTGGCCCGGAGGCCCTGACGAGCAAGCGTGTGCCGGACCCCCGCCCGCGCCGTCGCAACGCTCGACGAGGCCGGGAATACCGCGATGAGGCCCTGCCCATCCGGAACGCTGAGTGTGCCCGAGGGGCGCGGCGAGCCGGTGAATGAACTCGGTACGGCGAGTCGCGCGGGTGCTCCCACGAAGTACCCGGCGTAGGTGTCCTGCCCCGGTGCACTGAGCGGCCGGTCAATCCTTGCTGGGTAGCGGAGATCGCACTGGAGCGTGCCGCGCTGAAGAAGGAACTGCCCAGGGTCCGCAGGGTCCGAGAGCCACCAGATGACCGGACCGCCGGTACTCACGGCAGGCACCACGCCCAGCGCAGCGACCACGGCCTCCTGCATCTGGACGAAATTCTCAGTGGTCACGGGTGGATCATCGCGAAGGCCCCACGCGAGGTCCCCCATCCCATTGGGGCGGACAAGAGCGATGGTGAGGAGCGACACCGCGGCGAGCGCGACGACCGTCCGGCGGTCTTGAGCGATCATCATCACCATGAATGTGAGCGCAGCCAGCGCAACGAGGGCCGTGGGGCCGAGCTGGCCGACCGGTGCCAACCAGAGCCATGCGGCAGCCACAAGACTGCCCGCAACGATTCCTATCGGAAGGAGGCGTCTCTCACGGGCGAGACCACCCAGAACCGGCCCGACGACCACGGCAAACGAGACCAGCGCAGGTGGCACGTACCACCACTGGTACCAGTCGCCACCTGTGAAGACCATCATTCTCGCAACCCCCTGCAACAGGACTGCGGTGCCCACCCCAACGGTCGCGGTCACATGCATGGCACATGCACCGATCGACTGTTTCCATGACCGGCGGAATAATGCGACAACCAGTGTCGCCGCTCCTGGCGCGGTCAGCAGCAGCACGAGCCCCAGAGTCGGCCACACGGACAACAGCGATGTCAGCGGCGTGTACCAGAGCGCCTTGTATTCCGCCGTCGCGTGCATGTATCTCAACGTCTGATCCCACGTGACCGTCACCGCCATGAATCCCGGCTCACTACCCGTGGTATTTCCAAGGATCACAAGCAGCGAAAGCGCAGCGACGGCGCCTGCAACGCACCCTGTGATTCCGGTGGCGACGGATCGCACGTACGACCGCCCCCCGCGTGACCGCGCAAAGAGCACGACGCCCAGCCCGCAGACGGCACCGAGGGCCACCGGGAAGACGACGGGCTCTGTGAATCCGGCCAAGGTAAGCCCGAAGCCAACAATGACCGCGCCCGAAAGCGGCCGGGCGACGGCAAGGACGATCCCAAAGATGGCAACGGCGATCCAGGCAACCGTGGAGCGCGGCGAATAATCGGTCGACATCGCCGGATACAGGGGCCAGAAGAGGAGTCCAACAGCGAGAACGACGCCATACGCCCACGGCCCGACGGCGCGGCGGGCAGCCGCACTGAGGGCGACGACGGTGACCGCAAGCCAGAAAGTGGCGACAAGGAACTGTGCGGTGCCGACATCAAGACCTCGGTAAAGCACGCCACTGAGGGCGAAATCCGCCACACGTGCGGTCTGTCGGACATATGGGAAAAGCGAATGGGCCGTGTCGCCCATGAGCACCGCCTGCCCGAGGCCAAACCACGGGTCGCACGAAACGAAGTTCCCGTACAGCCAAGCGGGGTCCAGCAGACGCCCGAGGCCAGTCGCCACAAATGAGGCAACCGTTGCGCCGATCCACCACTTCTGCCGTCCTACCCAGCCAGGGATCCGAGGACGGGTACCTGCCCTAGCAGGCATTGCGAGCCAGTCCCCTGGGGACATGCAGGGGATACCCGCCGCTGCCAGCGGTCGACCCAAGTCTCCTACTGCAGGGGCTCATCCATACTGACGAAAGTGGCCAGCACACGCGCGCCGAGGCGCGAGGACGACAGGCCCAGCTCCCGCGAAAAGAGCCCTGCCTAATTGACGACCCCAGACGTGACGTACTGCGTGCCCAGCGGAAGGCGCCCTACCACCCTCTCAATAACGGCGTTCAAGCGGTGGGCGATTGGTGTCCACGATACGAACCGCGACTCAACGTTGCACACACCCGCAGAGCGCAGAATCTGCTCTGACTCCAGTCGGCCAAGCAGGACGGCGTCATCATCAAATGGGCAATGGGCCACCGAATAGCGCGTATACGGATGACCCGGGTGGTGCTCAATAAGTGCCACGACTCCGCCTCGCCGGGTAACCCGAACCATTTCTGCGGCGACCAGTGAGCGATCGGCTGGTGGAACGTGGTGGAAAACACAAATCGCTGCGGTGAGGTCGTAGGTCTCAGCCTTCAGCGAGAAGTGCCCGCCTTCCAAGAGAAAATACTCAGCTGTTGGATTCGCCCGACGGGCGATCTCAACAGACTTGAGCGAAGGGTCCACGCCGGCGACCGCCCACCCTCGCTCAATCATCAGCGGATGAAGCACGCCTGTGCCGCACCCTATGTCTGCAAACCGGCCGCAGGGACCCGCCACCCTTCCTGCAACTGACGTGAGGATCCGCGCCTTCTCGGCAACGAAGAACGAATGGGAGCGACCAGAGAGCCGGTTTGCACGGGAAACGGCTTGCTCGTACGACCCGGCGACATCGTCGAATGATCCTTCCTGGCTCAAGAGCACCGGTGCATGGGGTATTCGCAACACCCGAATCTGGTGAGCGTGAGGGTAAGGAGCATCCCGATCCCCATTGTGTTGGTCATGGCTCCTTCGTACCCGGCAGATCGATGGATAGACGGGTGAGCATGTCAACGAACGATACACGGGGCATCAGCCAGCGGATCCGTGTGGTCACGCGTGCCCGTGAGGCAAAGGCACTGCCGTTCCACGTCGTGCCTCCCGGGGGCCGATACCGGAGTGATTCTAGCGTCGAGCGCAGAACGCTGCCGGGTGCAGCCGGACACCAGCGACGCAACCGACTCGGGGTCGATATTGAGCGTGGGCAGCCCCGACTCGGCGAATACCGGGGTGGCAGCGAATATTGCGAACGCGTTCGCCGTGGACACGAATGTGTACGACGGGACAATGACCTTTTCGCCCGGCTCGACGCCGGTGGGCAGCGCAGATATGTCGAGCGCATCGGCACACTGCTGACGCGGTGCTCACCATGACCGAAACCGTCGCTGGGACGACGTCGGGTAATCCACTCGGCGGGCGGTCACGGACTGCCGCCGGCCGACATGCGCCGGCGGGCGGGAACATGGTCCGCTGTCATTTCGTGGTTGTCAGCCCCCAGCCATCACATCCGCGGACCGGTGCGCGGCATGACATGCACCGTGGCCACGGCACCCAGCGGGAGGAGCCCGGCCCGGGCCCACTGTCGCTGAACACCGACGTTGTGGTCCTGTGTTGAGATCACAAGCCGGGGAAAACCCATCCCCCCGTAATGCGCGAGCAGGAGTGCCACGAGCGCTGCGTACTCACCCCGGCCCCGAAACGCTGGGCTGACCCCGGCGAGGTGCACCTCAACGAGGTCGCCATCTCTGCGATTGACGGCAATCCCGGCAATGGCGCCACCCTTGATGCGCGTGACAAACACGTCTGCCTGCGGATCAACCAGCAGGCGCGAAGCCCAGTCCGCGTACGCGGAGGCGGTATCGACCTCCGGCAGGAGAGGGTTCACCGAGTAATGGTTCGCATATCCATCAAAGATCTCGCGGATGGACGCTGTGCATTCGTCAGTGTCGCCGACCCCGAGGTCCTCGAGACGGTCCATCTTGATCGAACCCACGGGGTGGGCGAGGTCCACCCCCCAGTAGACGATGTGACCCGCCGGAACGATGCGGTGCGTCTCCTGCACACCAAGGAGCGCCGACGGCACCCAGCCGACTGTCGTCGGATACCGAACAATTGCGAGGTCCACTTCGGGACGCCCCACCAACTGCTGGCGCAGTTCGTCAGATGCATCTGCCGTCGCAAGGCCCACGTGAACGTGCTCGACGGTGCCGGCAAGCACCCCGGACTCGTGCGGCGATGGGTGAACATGAACGCCCTGAGCGAGAAAGTCATCCCAGGCGATCGGACTCACCTCTTTCGTCGGAGGCGCGAATGGTGAAGAGCGGGCGGCCGATAGCGCCCGCGTAGAGCCGCGCGAGGTACTCACCGATCACCCCGATCGCGATCAACTGCACACCCGCAAAGAGCGCAACCATCGAACCGATGAACGCGAACCCGGGCACAGCGCTTCCATTCACCCCGTAGTTGACCAGCACGTAAGCAAGGAGCGCCGCACCGGCGATGCCGATCCCGATACCGACGTAGCTGACCGCCCTGAGCGGAAGGGTGCTGTAGCCGAGCAGCATCGTGAGGGCATGGCGAAAGAGCCTGCCGACTGAGTAGTTGGATGTGCCATGTGCGCGGCGGTCCATCTGAACATGCACCACCGCCACTCGATCGGTCGACCAGAGAAGCGGAACGTCCACGGATGGGTGCTGTGCAGATTGCCTGAGCAATTCAGGGACGAGCCATGCCCGAAAGGCGCGAAACCCGCTGATGTGCTGAACAAACGATGAATTCGCCGCGACCCCGATGATCCGTTTACCGACCCGGGAGGTCGCGTTACGTGCCCACCCATGCTCTTCATCCACCGCCTGGCCATACACCAGATCAACGTCGCTTGAGAGCGCATCGAGAAGTACGGAGATCTCCTCCGGGCGATGCTGGAGATCATCATCCATGGTCACGATCACGGTGCCGCTGGCACGGGTCATTCCTGCCAGCAGGGCCGCGTGCTGGCCGAAGTTGCGTGCCAACGCGATCACCTCGACCTCCGGGTGCACGGCAGCGAGATCCGAGATGACGCGCAAACTGTCATCAGGACTTCGATCGTCCACCATGATGATCTCGGCGAGCTCCCAGTTGCCATCAGCGCACGCGGCCAGAGTGCGCTCCACAAGCTCGGCAGCGGTCGGGGACCCGCGATACACGGGCACGACCACGCTCACCACGACGTCGCTCACGTGACTCCCGTGAAGGAAAGGGCGGTCTGAAGGATGTGTGCAGTCTCATCGGGTCGCATATCCGAGAACACCGGCAGGCGCACGGTTGTGTCCGATGCGGCCTCCGCGACGGGACACGCACCCGCCACGGCCCCGAGGCGAAGGCCCATCGCCGACGCACTGAGCGCTTGGTAATGGAACACCACATGGATGTGCTCACGGCGCATGTGTTCGATGAAGGCTGATCGCATCGCCAGATCCGGGAATGCCATCCAGTACAGATGTGACGGATGGTCGACCCCCTCTGGGATGTGCGGCAACCTGATGCCGAGGCGCGCGGCCCAGTCCGTCAGGCCATTCTGAAAGGTGGTCCACGCTGCCCGACGGCGGCGCTGGATCTCGTCAGCGAAATCAAGTTGGGCGCATACGGCAGCGGCCAGGGGCTCGGCGAGGAGGTACGACGACCCCTTGTCAACCCACGTGTACTTGTCAACCTGACCCCGGAAGAACTGGCTCCTGTTCGTCCCCTTCTCCCAGATGATCTCGGCACGATCCATCAGGGCCGGATCATTGACCACAAGCGCACCGCCCTCGCCGCATGAGATGTTCTTCGTCTCGTGGAAGCTCAGAGTGGAAAGACCTCCGAACGAACCAAGCGGTCGGCCTCGATACGAGCCGAAGAGGCCGTGGGCATTGTCCTCAATGAGGTGGACGCCGTGTTCAGCCGCGATACGGCAGAGAGCATCCATATCGCATGCGATGCCCGCGTAGTGCACCACGACGATCGCCCGGGTGCGCTCGGATATGAGCGATGCCACCGACTCAGGGTCGATATTGAGCGTGCCTGGATCAGAGTCGGCGAACACCGGGGTCGCACCGAACAGCGCAAATGCATTCGCGGTGGACACGAACGTGTACGACGGCACAATGACCTCATCGCCCGGCCCGACGCCGGTGAGCAGCGCGCACATCTCGAGCGCGTCGGTACATGACGGCGTGAGAAACACCCGCCCTCCACCCGACAGATCGCTCAATTGACGGACGGCAGACGCAGAGAACGGCCCATCGCCCGCAACGTGCCCCGAGGTGAACGCCTCGGTCACACGATCGATCTGACCCGTGGCAAGGGTTGCGCGGTTGAACGGAATCACCAGATCAGACTTGTTCATTGTCGTCGAACCGCTCCTCGCGCCGGTGGTCGCGCGAGATCGCTCAACGTCGTGACCCAAGTTAGGCTCCAGTGGCGGGTGGTTTCATGGTACTGACGGTTCGGCACACTGCTGACGCGGAACTCCTCATTGCCGACGCCCTCACAGGAAAGGTGCGGGTCAATCCAACCGATGGCAGTCCGTGACCAGCCAGCGGCCAGCAGATTCCGCCCCCTGGCAAGATGGCCTGCCGTACTCTCGTCGCCATTCGCATTCATCCCGGCTCAGTGGTGTGGTTGCCCGTCCCGCCACGATCACACTGGCAGTGGATCAAATCGATCGCGCATGCATCCCCAGAGCATCCGTGCTGAGGTTAGTCCGCGCGATGGCCCGGGACGGCGAACGGCGGGAGGGGAGATGTGACCATGAGTGACCGTGATCGAGGCATCTCCCGAAAAGCCGAATCGGGGTGCAACCGGCCCAGGGCAAATGCCGGCCTCGATCTGGCCGGGGTTGCAGCGCTGGCGATAGTCGCCCTGTTCATCGCCGGGGGCGGCGCCCTCATGTATGGAGACGTCGGCGGTCTCGATTCCTGGTTCTACACGGGATACATCCACGACTACGGCACCACCCTTGCCCGGTTCGGACGGACGTACTACTCGACCCGCGTCGCCGCGCTCTGGCCGCAGACGTGGGCATACGACCTCTTCGGTGATCAGGCATATCGGGTAATCAGGTGGGGCGTGCTCATGATGTGTGGGGGTGGAGTCGCCCTTGCGTTGCGGCGGGTTGGGG
>Ga0194059_1000353_pt1 | contig 22075 bp, 19 predicted proteins | sample SepL6211m_MetaG_FD_163426 | JGI IMG/M metagenome (GOLD analysis project Ga0194059, IMG submission 163426) | Anoxic zone freshwater microbial communities from boreal shield lake in IISD Experimental Lakes Area, Ontario, Canada - Sep2016-L626-11m | ecosystem: Environmental > Aquatic > Freshwater >... | reverse complement strand
GTTTGGGATTAGGGCTGTAAGGACTGCTTCCTAGGCGGCCGGGGCCTCCGTTGGAGCAGCTTCCGCAGCTTCTGGAGTAGGGGCTGCTTCCACGGCGGGGACTTCTGCTGCAGCTTCGGCAACTGGAGCAGCGGGATCAGCGGGAGCCTCTACAGCAGCGACCACTGGGGTTTCTGGAGCTTCTGAAGCAGGGGCGGCTTCCACCACTTTGACAGGGGCAGCTGGAGCCTTCTCGGCCATGGCTGCAAGAACGCGGGCCAGACTGGCGCCCGGTTCGTTGAGCGTGCGCACCAGCTTGGTAGCTGGGCTGAGCAGAAGACCGAGGAGTTGGGCCTGAAGAACTTCCTTCGGAGGAAGGTCAGCCAGAGCGATCACCTGAGCGGTCTCAAGGATGGAGTTATCGAGGATAGCAACACGGATCGTTGGCTTCTCAAACTCTGCGGCAAAAGTCTTGAGGATCTTTGCGGAGGCGCAGATGTCCTTCTCTCCAACCACAAAAGCCGTCTGACCTACTAGGTGGGCATCCAAATCAGGCAGACCGGCGTCCTTAATGGAACGGCGGAGGAAGGTGTTCTTAATGACGGTCAGCGAGGCTCCGGCGCCACCGAGGCGGTTGCGGAGTTCTGCAAAGTGATTCACGTTCATCCCGCCGTATTCGACGACGATGAGGAAGGGAGAGTTGTTGAGGCGTAACTTGACGTCCTCTACGATCGTTGGTTTCTCGGGGCGCATGGTAGTAGTCCTAGGTTCCTGGTTCCGTTGATGGGTTTAGTTCTTCAGGAAGGGGGTTGCATCCACAAGAATGCCAGGCAACATCGTGGCAGCGATTGTCAGAGACTCGACATAGGCACCCTTGGCAGTTGCCGGGCGAGACTTGATAACCGCCTCGATCACGGCGCGACCGTTGTCGAGAAGTTGTGACTCACTGAAGGAGAACTTGCCGACAGGAACGGCGATGTTGCCGTTCTTATCGAGCTTAAACTCGACGCGACCAGCCTTCACTTCTAGAACAGCCTTGGCGGTGTCATCGCTGACCGTTCCGGTCTTGGGATTAGGCATCAGACCACGGGGTCCAAGAACCTTACCGAGCTTACGAACCTCGGTCATCGCTGCTGGGGTCGCGATGGCGACATCGAAGTCGGAAAATCCGCCTTGGACTTTCTTGAGAAGATCATCAAAACCAACAAACTCGGCTCCTGCTTCCTGAGCTGCTGTAGCGGCTGCACCCGTTGCAAAGACAAGGACGCGGACATTCTTGCCGCTACCATGGGGCAGAGGGCATGTGCCACGGACCATCTGGTCGCTCTGCTTGGGGTCAACACCAAGGCGCATCGAGACGGTGACCGTCTGGTCGAACTTGGTAGGAGGCATCTTCTTGAGCACGCTCAGGGCGTCGCTCAAAGGATATTTGCGCCCTTGCTCAACGAGCTCATTGGCGGCGCGATAACGTTTGCTACGGGTGTTTTGCATGTTGTGTTGCAGTTCAAGCGGTCCGAAGACCTCCTGCGGTTGGTTTTTTGTTAAAAATTATGCTTCTATCTCAATACCCATCTGGCGGGCGGTACCACAGAGGGTACGGAAGGCGGCCTCCTCACTGTTGGCATTCATGTCCTTCATCTTGATCTTCACGAGATCCATGACCTGTTTCTTGGTGAGCTTGGCCACCTTGACCTTGTTCGGCTCTTTGGAACCGGAAGCGATACCCGCTGCCTTCTTGAGGAGCACTCCGGAGGGAGGCTGCTTGGTGATGAAAGTGAAGGATTTGTCCTTATAGACAGTGATGACGACGGGCAGGATATCGCCGGCCTGTTTCTGCGTTGCGGCATTGAACTCCTTACAGAAGGCCATGATGTTGACACCCTGCTGACCAAGTGCGGGCCCTACCGGAGGGGCTGGATTGGCCTGTCCGGCTGGGATCTGAAGTTTGATCTGTCCTGTGATTTCTTTGGCCATGGTTCGAGTTTGGAGAGGGTGAAAAAGGAAAGTTGAAAAAGAATGCGCGAGTCTGCCTAGTGCCGTTTACGGCGAAAAAGGGTGGGAATAAAAGCTGATCCGGTCCTTAGGGGCAAGAGATTTTTTGATTTTTTTATTGCAGCCCACAATCTGCCACCCTTTTCACATTTTTTCAGCACTCTCCGATAGTGCTCCCTCAAGTATCCAGCATCCAACTTCGCCATCCAGGATTGATCTGTCCCTCAAGAGGGTTGAAAATACTTCCGTGCGTCTTAAGCAACCTCTTCCAGCTGAATCTCACTACGCAGGCTTACTTCTAGTAGCTCTTCCGTCCCTACGGGACCCGAGTTTCCGGCGTTCCATACTCTTCCTTACCCACCACGATCAGGAGGGCGCCATGGGTTTCATCCTGAACCGCCCTAGGAATGAGAGCCTGGGGGAACTAACTGAGTCACCGATGGATTTAGACGCCGTGCCTGTTTTCGAGGGAGGCCCTGTGGAACAGCAGCATCTGATCCTGACCCGCCTGCTCTGGAAGGAAACGGGGGTGCGTTTCCAATCGCTCGGAGAGGAGGATCTTTTCCAACTGAATGCTGAAGAAGATCAGGATGGCGCTCCCGGCTCCGTTCATAACAAACATCAGAATCTCAGGGCTTTTACCGGCTATGCAGGATGGACGGCAGGACAACTCGAGCAAGAGATCGCTGAACAATCCTGGCACCTTCTTAAACCCACAGCCGACATGCTGCACCCTGTGAGCACTACTGAAGATGGCATCACGCGCTGGAAGGCGATCATGAAAAAACTTGGATCGATGCATCATTTGCTCGCCCAGGCACCGGATGATCCCGGTATGAATTGATCGTTGAGGGATGAAACTTGAGACCTGAAAGGTGAAATGAAGAACCGAGATCTCTAGTGCCCACTCAGGTTTTTCCAGTTCAGATCTTTCCCTGTTTCTTCAACCACTCCGCCGTGGAGCGTAGGGTGTTCTCAAGGTTGCCTTCTAAACGGGGACTCCATCCGAAATGTTCGGAAAAGGGATCCGAATCGCAGACCCAGCGGTCGGGCAGAATTTCCCGCACGCGGTCACGCCCCAGGCTGGGTGCGGCGGCTCGCCATGCCGAGACGATGTCGATGGCCAGAGAAGCGAGTTGGATCGCAGCATGAGGCAGCGCTAGCGTAATTCCATGCGCATTGATGGCCTTGGCAGCCGTCGCAATTAATTCATGGTCAGTGATCGTGGTAAGGGAGCCGAGATAGAAGGGACCATGCTTTTCCCAGTCGGCGGGCGCAATAAGCGCAGCCGCCAGAATCGCGTTGCACAGATCCTCGACATCGATCCAGCTGTAATGCTTCGGAGCGAAGCCCGGCTTAACCCGCACGGCACCGGCAGCCATCTTGAAGAGTGGAAGCGTGGCAGCATCGCGCGGCCCGAGCACCATCGGTGGGCGCAGGATCAGGAGGCGACGACCGAGGCGATTGCGAAGTTCCCTCTCCATGGTGAGCTTCGATGCACCATAAAGGGAGACGGGTTGATCCTCGTCATCCATCGAGCGCGCATTCTTCCCCCGCGCCGTGGGCCCTCCAGCGGCCTGGGAGGAGAGAACGATGATCCGGGCCGTCCTCGGCAACTGGGCCATCAGGCGCAGGGTTCCCTCAACATTCGTTGCAAAATACTCCTCGCGGCTCCGTGCAAAGAGCAGCCCTGCCGCATGGATTACTAGATCAGGAGACGTACCCGGAGGGAGCGTCCAGAAGTCCCCGGTGACACGGCAGGGGGCGAATCGCTCGTCGGAGATCCCCTCACCCTCAAGTTGGGAGCGGAGCTTTTCCAGATCGCGAACCGGAAGAATGATCCGGCTCCAGCGGGAGTCACGATGAAGCTTAAGCAACAGATTCCGTCCTACAAATCCCGTGGAGCCAGTCAGCAGAAGTTCCATAAAAAAGTGATTCCCGATCTCGATCAGGAGAATCTTTGCAGAGGCTAGAGAGCCTTCTCGAAAATCTCGTAGGTCCGGGAACAATGGCCTCCCATGAGTTTCGCGGCCTCAAGAATCTCCACATTGTTGGCTTCCACCCAAGAGACTTCCACAACGCTGTGCTTCACTTTTGAAACCATGAAGCTCTCATAAAAGAGGAGAGCGCTTAGTCCCTTGTCGCGATAATCGGGCTCGACACCCAACACGCAAAGTCGACTGGTCTTTGGCTTGCAGATCTGTAGTCGTAGCGCCATCTCCATAAAGCGGAGGATCCCCTTGCGGCCTCGGGAGGCATGGAACACCTCGTTCACATTCGGGAGGGTGAGTGAGAATCCGACCTCCTTTCCATCCATGCAGACAAAAAAAATCATCTTGGGATCTGCGATCGCCTTAAGGTCATCAGCAGAGTGAAGCAAATCATCCAACGCGATCGGATAGAATCCCCAGTTCCGATCCAGTGTGATGTTGTAGAGCCGATGAATAATCTCCATTTCCTTCGGCAGATTTTTCATATCGAGGGACCGCACTGTAACGCTGTTACGATTTCTAATGCGATTCACGATCTTGCTCACTCGCTCAGGAGGATCGTTGTGCAGCGGAACATCATAGGCGGCAAGAGTGCGGACGACCTCCAGGCCCGCTGCCTTGTAGACCTCCGCATAATAAGGGGGATTCCAAGGCATCGAAACAGAGGTCGGCCTGTCATTCCCCTCAGTCAGCACCCCACAATCGTCATTGATGGACGGGTTATAAGGACCACGCATGATGGTCATACCTTTCTCCTTCAGGATCTTAGCCGCCGCATCGATAAGCGCTTTTGCCACCGAGGAGTCGTTGATGAAATCGAAGAATCCGAAAAAGCCGACTGAGTCCTTGCTATAGTTGTTGTGGGAGCGGTTGACAATGGCAGCAATGCGCCCGACTGGCTTCCCATCGCGGTACGCGATGAGGGGAATAATCTCCCCGTGCTTCTTTAAGAAAACGGACTTCGGGCCAATAAGGCCGACGACACTACCGGGAAACGGCGGCGTGAAGCTCGGATCCGTTCCGTGAAGAATTTCCGGAATCGACTCGAACTTCTTCAGCTCCGCCGCGCTGAGGCAGGGCAAAATCGAAAACGTTCCGGCGGCGGCCTGGTTCTGTGTATGCTGGGTCATCGAAAGTCCCTAGTTCTCTCGCAATCTTGGCGAAGATGTCGAGTACCTTGTCCAGATCCTCCTCCGTATGGGTCGACATGAAACTGGTGCGGACGATCGCCTCACCATAACGAACGGCTGGGTAAATAGCGGGTATGGCGAAGACACCCTCCTCGAAGAGACGCTGGGCGAAGGCGAACGCTTTGGCCTCGCTGCCGATAAGGATCGGAACGATCGGGCTCTGGGTCGAGCCGATCTTGAATCCGATCGACTTGAACCCTTCATGCATCTTGCGGGTGTTGCGCCAGAGCATCTCAATGCGCTCCGGTTCCGCCTGCATGATTTCGAGGGCCTTGAGGACTCCACCGACCACGGCTGGAGCGAGCGAGGCAGTGAAGATGAAGCAGCGGGCCTTGTGCTTTACGAACTCGATCATCTCATGCGAACCGGAGATGAAACCACCCATGGAACCGAACGACTTGGAAAAGGTCCCCATGACGATCTCGACATCGTCATTGACCCCGAAGTGATGGACCACGCCGCGCCCTTGAGGTCCGACCACACCGAGTGAATGGGCCTCGTCGACATACATGATGGCGTCATATTCCTTGGCTGCCTTCACCATCGGCGGCAGGTCAGCCATATCACCGGACATACTGAAGACGCCATCCATGATAATGAGACGGCCTGACTCCTCAGGGATGCGCTTGAGTCTGTTGCGAAGAGCATCCTCAGAGTTGTGACGGTAGGGAACCAGCTTTGCCGGGGCTACCTGGCAACCTTCGATGATCGAGGCATGGTTCTCACGGTCGCAGAGAATGAAATCATCGGCCTCGGTCAGAGCGGCAAGAGCACCCTGATTGGCAAAAAAACCGGTGGAAAAAAGAAGGGCGCTTTCACGGCCAAGGAACGCTGCCAACGCCTCTTCCAGTTCATTATGGAGGGAGATTGTGCCATTAAGCAGGCGGGAACCGGTGCATCCGGCACCAAACTGGCGGGTCGCATCGCAGGCCGCCTCAACGATACGGGGATCCTGGGCCAGACCGAGGTAGTTGTTCGACCCGATCATGATCTTCTCCTCGCCGCCGCAGACAACATGGTTCCCGTAGCTCTGCTCGATGCAGCGGAAATACGGGTAGAATCCCTGGGCTCGGGCATCTGCCGAATCGCTATACTCTCGGCACTTCTGGAAGAGGTCTCTGGCCATTGCTTTCTGGTAGGAAAATCGCAGGAATCGGAGGACGTGTAAATGCTTTCGTGCATCCGCACAGAGCAGAAACAGAGTAGGAGGCAGTAAAAAAATCGGGCGACAGGATTATCCCAGCAGGCTGGGCTCTGCAAAAATGGCTTCGCTCAGGAGCAATGCGCACAGCGCAGGCAATACATCGCCGAGGGGTCGGCATGGATAGACTGTGCGGCAGCACAGCCCTTTAGGGTGAGCCGAGCGGGCGCGAGCGAATCAATCGAACTGAAGTTCTCATCCTGTCGAAAGAAAAATCGGGGCGACAGGATTCGAACCTGCGACTTCTTGGTCCCAAACCAAGCGCTCTACCAAGCTGAGCTACGCCCCGGAGGTGGAAGACCCTACCCTCATTGATCGGGAATGTGCAAGAAGCGTCTAGGGCGCCTCTGATAAATGGTTACCTAAGCGGACTTCAGCAACGCAATCAAGGGATCCAACGGAACACTGACGACGGCGGAGGCGCGGTCGCTCACGGCAAATGGAAGAATCAGCTCACGCCCATGAAGTAGAGAACCACAACTATAGACGACATTGGGGACATATCCCTCACGTTCAGCTCCGATAGGTGAGAGAAGAGGCTCACGAAGACGCCCGATCACCTTCGTAGGATCGTTCAACTCGAGCAGGGCGGCACCTATGCAGTATTTCCTCATGGGCCCGACCCCGTGTGTGATGACAAGCCAACCGGCCTCCGTCTCGATGGGCGAGCCGCAATTGCCGATCTTCACCGACTCCCACATTTCCGCAGGGCGCAGGATCACTTGCGGATCGCTCCAGTAATGAGGGCTATCCGAGAACATGATGAAAAGGTTCTCATCGTCCTGGCGCGAGAGCATGGCGTAACGCCCATTGATGCGGCGGGGAAAAAGTGCCATCCCCTTGTTCTGCACGGCACTTCCGTTAAGCGTCAGGATGCGGAAGTGCAGGAAATCCTTGGTTTCGATGAGCTGTGGCAGAATGGATCGTCCGTTATAAGCCGTGTACGTCGCATAATACATGACCGAACCATCATCCTCGATGAACCGGACGAACCGTGCGTCCTCAATGCCGGAGGATTCGCTAGACGAAACCGGAAAGATGATCCGTTCGCTCATTGCGAGCTTGTCCGAAAAACAGAGTTCGTAATTGGAATCGGCCAACCATTGGATGCAGTCCAGCGTCCGGTCGAGGTCGCGAGTCGGGGGCTGGGTTTGAACTCGTACGGCATCCACCCTCGCGTTCAGATCATGACGCGTGAAGTTTTCCGAGAGCTCACCCATCACCGCGGCGGCATGGGTTTTCCGCAGCACGTCACCCTCATGACATTCATCGAAACCCATCTCTGCCAGCTTGATAGTGAAACGTTTCTTGTAGTAGCTGGGATTAGGCAGGACTTCGGGAACCGTAACGAAACGTGAGACGGGATCTAGGGCAATCGCTCCATCGTTGGCGATAATTCCTGATCGAAATTCAATGGAGGAGATATGACCCTCTCCCGTGGCTCGCAGGCTCATAATGAAACGAAGCCCACCCTCCGGGACTCCGCCTTGATCAGGATGAGGAACGATGGAGGGGTTGAAGATGGCCGCTGATTCGAGCGCATATTCTCCCGAGAAAAGCGCCCCGATAAGTAACTGACGCTCACGGGAAAGCGGCCGCTGAGTAAAGACATGGTGACTCACTTTTCCAAAGTGCCCCTCAAGCAATGACTCAATATCGAAATGGCGCGAGTCGAACTCACTCAGGACGGAATCCAGTTCGCTTCCGACCTCCTCATCACTCAGGGCAAGCGCGCGACCTATAATGGTGGTGATCCGATGGGGATCCTCGGGAATAAAGGGGCGGATAATAACGCGTGCACTATCGGGTAGAAGTACCACCTCATGGCGTCGAAGATTAATGGAGTTCATCATGCGGAGACAGGTTGGAGAGGCATGAAGGGGGTGATGTGTTCAGCTGATTTCATTTCCGCGAGTGAGAGGTGGAAGGCTAGTGAGGATTCCGCACCCTGGTTTTCACTCACCCTGTCGTGATGGAGCCCGTCACTGCATCCGCCCGTGCTGAAATCGTAGAGAGGGAGATCCAGGTCATTACGTCCCAGGAACCACTCGAAGCAACGCCTTGCCTCCGGTGACCAGATGGCATCCCCAGTTACCCGCAATGCCTCGCAGGAAGCCGACACCATAGCAAGGGCCTCCAGGGGCTGCTGGTCGAAATCTGCTCGCTCACCATCGCGCCGGTAGAATCCATTGCTGCCGATGGGACGAAAGCATCCACGCTGAGTCGTCTGGATCGAGGCCAGCCAGCGAAGTGATTTGAGTCCTATGGCGAGAGCTTCTTCATGGTTCATCGAGTCGCCGCTGAGGATCATCGCCTGCGAAAAGCGGGCATTATCATAGGTGAGACTCGCCTCAAACCAGGGCCAGTCCTCCGATGAATATTCTTTCCAGAGCTTGATGAGCCTTTCCACGAGGACTTCGCGCAGGAGACTCGTCTTTTCCTCGTTCGGAAAACGACGTTGATACTCGTGAATGCCCAGGAGGGCAAAATTCCAAGCTCTGGGTGAAGTGAATTCTTCAACAGCGGCAAGCCCGAGTTCAAAAATCTGCGCGGCCAGCTTCCGATGACCCTCATTCCGCGAACGTCCCACGCCTGAGCCGAGACCCCACAAGGCACGCCCATGGCTGTCTTCGCTACCGGCGTCCTCAAGCCATTGGCGCCCGTGACTCATAAAGTTACGGAAGCGTCCGCTGTTCCGATCAAGAGCCGCGGCCAGAAAAGCAAGATAGCAGGTGGACTGGGCGGCCAGATTCTCCATGGGAGGCTGGGCGCCGATCTCATCGAGCAGATTACAGAGTATGTAGGCCCGCGCATTGTCATCTGTGCAATAGCCCTCGTGAAAGTTGGGCACATTGAAAATCGCGTGCTGGAAGATCCCCGTGCCGTCACTCATGCGGATGATGTGGTCGAGCCTTAAGGGGGGGAGCTCCAGAGGACGACTGGCAAGCGTCCAGCCCGCAAAAGCCGCACGCGGAGCACTCCTTCGATCGAAGTCGACTACGACTTGAGGATCATTCCGTCGTTCGCGTCGGGCCTCCTCGAAGGTTTGAAGGTAGCGTTTGGCAACAGTCGGCCAGATCATTTCTCGCCCCATGGCATAGGCATCCCTGCGGATCTTTTCCATACGCACAGTGTCATCAAGCAAGCCACAAACTCCCTCTGCGATGGCCTGGGGATTATGGAACGGAACCAGGATGCCTCGTCCATCCGCAAGCAATTCCTGTGCATGCCAATAGGGAGTGGAGACAATGGCCTTTCCTGCACCGATGACATAGGAGAGGGTGCCCGAGGTAACCTGCGCTTCGTTCGGATAGGGTGTAAGATAGATGTCTGTCGCACCCACAAACTCCTTCAAGTCATCCGATGAAACAAAGCGGTTGTAAAAGATCACATGCTCCTTGACGCCGCGTTCTTGGACGAGTCTTTCCAGACTCAATCTATAACGCTCCCCCTCACTAGCCATCAGGTGCGGATGCGTTGCACCAAGCACCAGATACACGACATTCGGATGTCTTCGGACGATCTCTGGCAGGGCCTCGATCGCGTGCTCAATTCCCTTGCCGGGTCCGATGAGACCGAAGGTAAGAAGTACCTGGCGTCCTTCCACACCAAACTGTTCCTTGCAGAGTCTGGATTCCACAAAGTCGAGATCAGGTATGCCGTGTGGAATGACATCCACCTTCTCATCGGAGACCCCGTAGGTTTCTTTCAGGATCTCACGCCCCTTGCGGGACATCACGACGAGACGACTGCTGCGCGACAGCAATGTCTCCATCACCCTGCGCTGCGCCGCATCGGGATCGCTGAGGATCGTATGAAGGGTCGTGACCACCGGCATCCGAACCTCCTTCAGTAGGGCCAGCAGATGGCCGCCAGCAGCCCCCCCGTAGATGCCGAACTCATGCTGTACGCAGAGCAGGTCGGTATTGTTGAAGTTCAGGAGATCTGCCATCCGCCGGTAGGAGCTCAAATCCTTCTCCGAGATCTCAAAGCGCACGCGCGGAGGGTAGGCGTAGCCTTCAGGGCGGTCATTGACTGCCGCGACAAAGCAATCCCAACCCGGGACAATCGACGCGATTGACTCGCACAGATCGTGCGTGAACGTTGCAATTCCGCACAGCCTCGGCAAATAATCACCAAGGAAAGCAATCCTCAAAGGGTCAGTAATATCTCTCAAACCAGATTCAGCCTAACCCCGTCAGACCACCACACAAGAAGCGTCCCGTTACCGCTGCTTAAATAAGCAAAAGGACTAGGGAAGCTTGGCTACGCACCTAGAGGTTCCACACTTACAGCGGTGCCGTAGCAGAGGACCTCGGTTGCAGAGAGATTCGCTCCTAGATCGGAGGCATCGTAGCGCACTCCAATAATGGCGTTTGCGCCGAGTTCAGCCGCATGAGCGACCATGGCATCATAGGCATGCTGGCGACCCTGCTCGCACATCTCGGTGTAGGCCCCGATACGGCCGCCGATGATGCTTTTGAGACCTCCAAGGATCCCTTGGGCGATGGTCGGAGAGCGCACAACAATACCCCGAACCATCCCCTTGTGGGCGATGATCCGGTAACCTGGCATGTCAAAGGTGGTGGAGGCCAGCATGGGATTTAGGGAATAGGTATTAGGAGCTGGGAGATTGGGCGAGAAAAGAGGCTCCGTTCGGTTGATGGTTTGCGTCTTCTTCCCTATGCCCCATGACCTATCACCGATGCCCAATCAGGCTGCGCGCAGCGCGGCATCGGCCTTGAGCCACTGCCAGAGTTTTTCCAACCCATCCGCGACGTGTTGTTTAGTGGAAGCAAGCTCCTGCGGAGAGAATATGCCGGAAGCCGGCTTCTCGGTGGCGTAGAGGTAGTATTTGATCTTCGGCTCGGTACCGGAGGGACGCACTGTGACTTTCCAGCCGCTTTCGGTTTCGAAAGTGATCATCGCCTCCTTCGGAATCAACTCTCCCTCCGAGTCATAGAGATCCTGAGTGGCATAGTTGAGAACAGAGAGAACCTTGGCTCCGGCGATTTCCGCCGGAGGATTGCCGGCATAGGAATCGACCAGCTTCTTGATCTTCGCAGCACCTTCGGCTCCGTCGAAGGTGAGCGATTCTCCCCGCTCAAGGTAGAAGCCGTATTCCGAGTAAATCCGATCGAGCAGTGTCACTACAGTGATTCCCTGACTGGCAGCAAAGGCGGCCACCTCGGCAAAGCAAATGACGGCTGCGTTGCCATCCTTGTCACGGACGAAGTCGCCGGTGTTGTAGCCGTAACTTTCCTCTCCACCAAAGACAAAAAAGAGGGATTCCTTGAGCCGCGCCTCCCGGGTCTCCTCCTCGGAGAGGTTGCGGTAGTTGGCCTGGATCTCTGCAGGTAGTTTCTCCTCGTAGGCGCGTTGCTTGGCACCGATATACTTGAATCCCGTCAGCGTCTCGACGCACTTCACTCCGAAGCCTAAGGCGATCGCTTTCTGAAGATCCGTGGTCACAAGACTCTTGATCACGACGGCATGATCGCGGTTGGACCCGGTCAGGATACCCTTTTCAAAGAGACTCTTAAGACGGTACCAGACCATGAGCGAACCGATCTGATTGCCTGTGAGCAGGACCAGCTTGCCGGAGGCATCGCGGGCTGCGACACCCATACGGTCATCATCGGGGTCGGTCGCCTGGACGAGATCGGCTTTCTCGATGTCAGCCAGTTCCATCCCAAGTTTGAGAGCCTCAGGATACTCGGGGTTGGGTGACTTGACCGTGGGGAAAAGTCCATCCGGCACCATCTGGGAGGGAACCGGCCAGCACTCGACACCGAGGCGATGGAGCATCGGGACGATGATGACGCCACCAACGCCATGAAGCGGGGTGAAGACGGTCTTGAGCTTTGGCTTGCGATGAAAAAGCTCCGGATTAACGATCAGCTTCTCCAACCGCTCCATGTAAGCCTCATCGATTTCACGGCCGATCTTGATCACCCGACCGCGTTGCGCCTCGGGAAGGGCCTCGTAGGAATCGTCACCGGCATTCACCAGATCGATGATTCCTTGGTCATGCGGCGAGACCACCTGCCCTCCGTCATCGAAGTAGACCTTGTAGCCGTTGTAGCCCGGGGGATTGTGACTTGCCGTGATGTTGATGCCGGCGGCGGCATTCTTGTAACGAACGGCAAAGGAGAGCTCCGGGGTGGAACGTGGTCCCTCGAAGAGGAGCGCATCACAACCCAGGTCAGTCATCACCTTGGCGGCCAGGTCGGCGAATTCCCGGGAGAAGAAGCGTGTGTCATAGCTGATCGCGATCGCGGGGCGTCCGGGGCGATTCTCACGCTCATGCCACCCGCGCACATAGATGGCAAGCCCGCGTGTGGCTCGCGAGATATTATAGTCATTCATCGCGTTCGTGCCTATGCAGGCATGCTCGGGTCGTCCATCCGGACGACCCGGGCCGGCTTCTGCCTTCGTGATCACCTCGCCGATCGTCTTGCCGCGGAGACCGCCTGTTCCAAAAGCCATGGCGCGGAAGAAGCGGTTGTTTAGCTCTTCCCAAAGTCCGCTTTCCGCCAACTCCGTGATGACGGCCTCGGCTAGGGGCGACGATCCGCGCGCGAGCATCGTCCGCATGTTCTCCGCAGAGGACTTCAGGAGGGAACCGGCGGCTTCGGCCGCAGCGATGGATTCAAGGAGGGTCGACATAGAGTAAGGTTTAAGCGTGAATGGGGTTTCTGTAAAAGCGTTTCAAACCGTACTATGAAGTTTCGACAGATCCTTGATAAATACCGGGCCATTTTCTCGATCGGCCTTCAAAACACCTTTGTCTACCGGTGGAATTTCCTTCTCCGTTCCCTCTTCGCCTTGATCCCGCTCTTCGGAACGGTCTTTGTCTGGCGGGCAATCTTCGGCGGCACCTCGGGTACGATCGCAGGGTATGATTTAGGACAGATGGTCTTTTACTTCCTCATCATTCTCTTGGTCGACAATCTGATCACGCCCACGGAGGACGAGTGGCAGATCGCCGCCGAGATCCGGGAGGGCCAGCTCAGTTCCTTCCTGCTCAAGCCGTTCGACTTTCTGGCCTACCGCTCCTGCATCTTTGTCGGATCACGCCTTCTCTACACGGCTGTGACTCTAATGCCGGTGGTGGCGGTCTTCTGGTGGTACCGTCAATACCTGCACTGGCCCGATCATGCATCCACTTGGGGAATTTTCGCAGTGAGCCTTGTTATGGCGGGGGCGATTCAGTTTCTGATCGCCTATGCCCTAGCAATGCTGGCTTTCTGGATTCTGGAGATCTCAACAGTGGTCTTCATCCTCTACTCCTTCGAGTATTTCTTGAGTGGGAAACTCTTCCCTCTCGACACGGTTCCCGGAGTTGCCGGAACGATCCTGCGACTACTCCCCTTCCCCTACGAGCTCTACTTCCCGGTCGCGGTACTGATGGAAAAGATTAGGGGCCAGCAACTCTGGCAGGGAATGCTCATCCAGGCGACCTGGGTGCTACTCTGTTATCTGTTGGCCCGCGTGCTCTGGCACTCGGGAGTGCGACGCTACGAGGCCGTGGGGATTTAAGAGATTTTCAAGCAGGGACTCGTGTGCTGGAAGGTGGTCCGGCGTAATACGTACGGTGGCACCGGTGGAGATCCTGTCGCAGAGAACCGCCACATCGACCGAGCGCATCCGGATGCATCCGAAGCTGGCAGGACGTCCGAGCAGATTTTCCTGCGGGGTTCCATGGATATAGATCCCGCGGCTGAAGGCATTCCTGTTTCCCTGTTCCGTGCCCTCCAGCCAGAGAATGCGTGTCACGATCGGATCACGGCCCGGGGCATTGGGCTTGAGTATCTCACCGGTGGTCATGCGCGACCGGAAGACGGCACCGAGCGGTTGGCCCATACCGATCTTCATGCGGACTAAAAACTTCCCCAGTGGGGTTGCATAGCTCCCTATGCGGTCGCCGATTCCGAACCGGGATGTTGAGACAGGATAGATGGCCTGTGGCTTGCCATCGGTCTTCAGGAGCAACCTCTGATCCTTAACGCTGACGATGATCTCGTGGTGAGGATCACCGGAAGTGGTGGGCAACGCAGGCTGATCTCCTTCTACATGAAGGGATCCGATTAAGGAAAAGAGAGCGAATAGATAGGGAAAATACCTCAAGACGATAAGCTGGCCTTATAAGAGCAGCGCGTCAACTCGGTCCGGTGGTTTTTTTAAAGTCCCGTCTCTTTGAGATGCCCTTCAGTGACCACGACTTGGGCGCCCGTCCCAACAAGTTCGTAGAGTGTTTTGACATCGATGGAGCGCATCCGGATGCACCCGTAGCTGGCTGGGGTACCGAGGAGTGACTCCTGGGGTGTGCCATGGATGTAGATGCATCGGCCGAATGCATTGCGATTGTGCGCTTCCAAACCATCAAGCCAAAGAATCCGCGTCACAATGGGATCACGTCCGGGAGCATTCGGCGGAAGAACCTCCCCCGTCGGTTTGCGCGAATGAAAGACAGCCCCCAACGGAGAGCCCTCACCGATCTTCTTGCGAATGCAAAGATGACCGACTGGCGTGGCATAGCTTCCCTCATAGTCACCCGTCCCGTATTTCGAAGTCGAGACCTTGTAAAGAGCCAGGGGCTTCCCATCGGTCAGCACGAGCATCTTCTGATCGGGAACGCTCACGATCAGGCAATGATGGGTGTCCGCGCAACCGGAGAGAAAAAGCACCACTCCGCAGAGCAACGCCGAAAACGATGCCAAATTAAGACTCAGGCTTCTGATCATAGTTTCAGCGATGCGGCGACCTCCGCCGCAAAATAGGTCAGGATCATGTCGGCGCCGGCTCGCTTGATGGCAAGCAGCGATTCATTTCGCGTCGCTTCGTAGTCGAGCCATCCCAACTGGGCGGCTGCATGGATCTGGGCATATTCGCCGGAGACCTGATAGGCCGCGACAGGAAGTAGTGTGTGCCCACGCACAGCACGGATAATATCGAGGTAGGGACCAGCGGGCTTCACCATCACTATGTCGGCCCCCTCCTCCTCGTCGAGTTGCACCTCATGCAGGGCCTCACGCACATTGCCCGGATCCATCTGGTAGCCGCGTTTGTCCAACTTGCCGGTTGACTGACCATCGCCACCCTTCAGCGCATCCCGGAACGGTCCGTAGTAAGCGGAAGCATATTTGGCAGCATAGGCCAGAATCCCAGTCTCATGAAAACCGGCGGCATCCAGTGCCATGCGGATCGCCTTCACTCGCCCATCCATCATGTCAGAGGGGGCGACGATATCAGCCCCGGCTTCCGCCTGCGCTACGGCCAACTTCTTCAGCGCCTCCACCGTGGAATCGTTCTCGACCCCACCACGGGCATCCAGCAACCCGTCATGACCATGGTCGGTGTAGGGATCGAGAGCCACATCAGCGACAATGGCTAAGCCCGGGCAGGCCTCTTTCACCGCACGAATCGCTAAAAAAAGAACATTCTCCGCGGCATGGGCATGGGAGCCTTCGGGGTTCTTTTTCGAGCCCTCGATGCAAGGAAAAATTGCCATCGCCCTGATTCCGACCTGCTCCAGGTGACGGCACTTCTCGATCAGAGACTCCACTGTATGCCGGACCACTCCGGGCATCGACTCAACGGGCTCAGGAACTCCCTCACCTGCACGGACAAAGAGAGGTTGAATGAGATCCTCGGGACGCAAAACGGTCTCTCGGACCAGCGAACGCACGGCGGGTGTGGCGCGGTTGCGCCGCATCCTGCGTAGGAGATCAAGTCCGAATCGGGTCTTACTCATCCATGTATCTTCCCCGACGTTAGCCCTGAGTCAAGGCACTCGCGCCATCTAACCAAGAAACTGGCCACCCTAACGGGATGATCCTGCTAAAGCAGGCTCTGCAGTTTCCCTACAGAAAAAGAGAAATGCTGCTGATCGCAGCATGGCAGTCAAACCCTACGAGTTCGAATTCGCCTTACGGCGATCGCCAACAAAGTTGGCCACCCTAACGGGATGATCCTGCCAATGGCAGGCTCTGCAGTTTCCCTAGGGAAGAGAGAAATGCTGCTGATCGCAGCATGGCAGTCAAACCCTACGAGTTCGAATTCGCCTTACGGCGATCGCCAACAAAGTTGGCCACCCTAACGGGATTCGAACCCGTGTTACTCCCGTGAAAGGGGAGTGTCCTAGGCCACTGGACGATAGGGTGTCATAGTGGGAGGGAAGAAAATGCCTTAAGCAGGCATTATTTCAAGCAAAGTTATAAGCGAGCCTACCCCAACCGTCCTGATCTGTTGCCGATCAAGACGATCACAGAGCGCTCGGTTAGAGTAATAGAGGACTGATCGGCGATGAGTTGCTCGGAGCCCGGCTCAAAAAAATCGTCCGGCGCGGGCCGGGCTGTGTCAACCACAAGACTCCATCGCATTCCGGAGGGCAGCTTCGGCAGCCCGTAAGAAAGGGGTTCGTGCCACATATTAAGGGCGGCATAGATGAAGTCAGTCTCCGGGCCGTAGGATTCATCCATTTTGCCGGCGATCATGAAGGCTATCGATCGGCTATCAGAACCCCAATCAGGCTGGCGCGGCTTCACTCCATGCCAACCGATGTCGGGATAGCCACATCCCTGAACATCCATGCCGGTAAAAAATTCAGTCCTGTGCAACTGGCTGTGCCGTCGTCGAAAATCGGCCATCAGGCCTACAAAACGTTTTAGTCCTACAGCGTCCCCTCCCTCTTGCTCCTGAGTCCAGTCGAGCCAGTTCCACTCCTCGTCGTGGCAGTAGGCGTTATTGTTACCGTTTTGGGTGCGGCCGAGTTCATCGCCCATGGAGAGCATCGGCACCCCCTGACTCAGGAAGAGCAAAGCCATGGCGTTGCGCTGGAGCCGTGCTCGCAGGGCATTCACCTCGGGATCGTCAGTTTCCCCTTCGACGCCACAGTTCCAGCAGTTGTTATCATTCGCCCCGTCGCGGTTTTCCTCTCCGTTGGCCAGGTTGTGCTTGTCATTGTACGTGAAGAGATCACGCAGGGTGAAGCCGTCATGGCAGGTTAGGAAATTCACGGAAGCAGTCGGCTTCCTGCCGGATGGTGCGTAGAGACCGGGGGACCCCAGGATGCACTGCACCATATCGCCGGCAACGCCGGAATCCCCTTTCAGGAAACGTCGCGCCGCATCACGGAAATGGCCGTTCCATTCCATCCATCGTCCGTAGGAGGGAAAGTTCCCAACCTGGTAGAGTCCGCCTGCATCCCAAGCCTCGGCAATGAGATCGCAGCCCGCCAGGATAGGGTCAAGGGCTAGGGCCTCGAGCAGGGGAGGATTGGCAAGAGGATGGCCATTGCGATCGCGGCCCAGCACAGAGGCAAGATCGAAGCGGAACCCGTCGATATGGAACTCGGAGACCCAGTAGTGCAGGCAATCGAGCACGAAGGACCGGACCACGGGGTGATTGCAGTTCAGCGTGTTGCCGCAGCCGGTATAGTTCGCGTAGCTACCGTCCGGGTTGAGCATGTAATAGGTCTGATTGTCGATACCCCGGAAGGAGATCGTAGGCCCGCGCAGATCTCCCTCGGCTGTGTGATTAAAGACAACGTCGAGGATCACGGAGATGCCGGCGGCATGGAGAGCCTTGATCATGCCCTTAAACTCGGAGACCTGGTTGCCGTGGTGACCGGTCGCCGCATATCCGCTCTTCGGCGCATAGAAACCGACCGTGCTGTATCCCCAGTAGTTGCAGAGACGGTTGCCGGTCTCGGGATTGATCCTCTTGTTCTCGTACTCGTCGAACTCGAAAACAGGCATCAACTCGACGCAATTCACGCCGATCGACTGGAGGTAAGGGATCTTCTCGATGATCCCCTCGTAGGTTCCCGGATGCCTGACACCTGAGGAAGGATGCCGGGTGAACCCGCGCACATGCATCTCATAGATTACCAGATCCTGAACGGGCAGATTGATCGGGCGGTCATGCCCCCAGTCGAAATCCTCATAGGGCATCCGTGCCCGGTGCGGATAGACCTCATCCTCGGGAGGCTGGGAGAGCCAGACGTCGCGTCCACCGATTTCACGAGCATAGGGATCGAGCAGAATTCGCTTCGGATCGAAAAGGTTTCCGGCCTTCGGATCATAGGGTCCTTCCATCCGGAAGCCGTATTCTGTCTCTTCGTAGTCCAGATCGTAGACAATCATGGTGTACACATCGCCGATCTTACACTCCGGGGGGAAAGGGATCTCCGCATAGGGAGCTGACTCCCCTTTGCGGAAGAGCACAAGCGTGCAGGAGGTGGCGTGGGAGGAGTAGATCGAGAAATTCACCCCGCCCGGCACATGACTCGCCCCGTAAGGAAGGGCATGTCCGTAACGCAGTCGGAATCCTCCGTACTCGTGAGTATGATGAAAGGCAGCGCGCATCAGTCCTACTTATAATGCAGTGGGATGAATATGGAACTCAGGAACTCAGGAATGAAAAAACAGCGGAATGGAATGCCACTATTGCAGCACTCCCACCTAAAATTGCCTTTGCTTTTTTTCTGAGTTCCTGAGTTCCATTTTAACTCTCTGGGGGAATCAGCTGGAAGGTAGGAATCCTTGCCACCACAGCCTCACCAGCTTCGGTCATTGCCAGATAGGATCCCTCGGCCAGGGCGCGACCCGCCGTGGTATGGTAGCTATTATAAGAAAAATGCTCGCCCGGCTCGAGTCGTGGAAAGCAACCGACCACACCGTCTCCTTCGACGGCCGTGACATGACCATCCTCGCTTCGGACGACCCACTTGCGCCCCTTCACCGTAATGGTCAGGTCGCTCCGGTTGTGAATCGTGATGTAGTAGACAAAGGGATACGGTTGATCCGGAGGGGCAGGAAGCTCGGGGGCGTGGATGACCCGGTCGACCGTCGCCTCGAAACCTGGGAGGAGTTGAGGCTGCATCGGCAGATCGATGATTAGGGGGCGACGACTCCTTCTGCAGGAACTCCAGGTACCACGGTTTGCTTTGGCTTCATTGTCGAAGAGATATGGAGTTCGCGGAGTTGCTTCATCTCGGCCGGGGCCGGCGATCCGGTGAGAAGTTCGGCGCCGCGGTTATTCTTAGGGAAGGCGATGACTTCGCGGATCGATTCCTCACCCGCGATGAGTGCCACAAGGCGGTCCAGACCGAGCGCGATGCCACCATGCGGAGGCGCTCCATGGCGGAAGGCACGCAGGAGATGGCCGAAAAGTTCCTCCTGCTCCACATCATTGATGCCAAGCACGGAGAAGGTCTCTGCCTGGAGATCCCCCTCATGGATACGGATGCTACCTCCGCCGATCTCAACCCCATTGAGCACGATATCATAAGCCTCGGCACGGATCTCTCCGAGCTTCGACGGATCCTTGAGCAGGTCGCGATCCTCGGCCTTGGGGCGAGTGAAGGGATGGTGGACGGCGTTCCACTTGTTCTCCTCGGCATTGAAGGCGAGCATCGGGAAGTCGACAACCCAGAGGAAGTTGAGCTGATTGGGATCGACTGTAAGCTTCTGGACTTCGGCAACACGCAGGCGGACACGCCCAAGCACCGTGCAGGCACCTTCCCAGACGTCGGCTCCGAAGAGAACAAGATCTCCTTCCTGCATGTCGAGGCGGGCTGAGAGCGCCGCCTTCTCCTCCTCGCTGAAGAATTTTACGATCGGGGACTTCCATTCGCCATTCTCGACCTTGATGAAGGCGAGACCCTTAGCTCCGGCTGACTTGGCAAGCTCGGTGAGCTCCTCGATCTGGCCGGTGGTGATGCAGGCAAATCCCTTGGCATTCATCGCCTTCACGACGCCGCCTGAATCAAGGGCGCCCCGGAAGACCTTGAACTGGCTCTGGGCGAATATGTCTCCCGCATCCACGATCTCCATGCCGAAGCGGGTGTCGGGCTTGTCACTGCCGTAGCGGTTCATCGCGTTGGCATAGGTCATGCGGGGGAATGGCACGGGAATCTCCACGCCTCGCGACTCACGGAAGATCCGCTGGAACATTTTCTCGATGAGATCCTGAAGATCCTGCGCCTTGATGAAAGAAGCCTCGATATCGACCTGTGTGAACTCGGGCTGACGATCGGCACGGAGATCCTCGTCACGGAAGCAACGGGCGATCTGGAAGTACTTGTCGACGCCCCCCACCATCAGGAGCTGCTTGTACTGCTGGGGAGCCTGCGGTAACGCGTAGAAAGCACCGGGAGTTAGGCGCGAGGGAACAAGGAAGTCGCGGGCCCCTTCTGGGGTGCTCTTGGAGAGAATCGGCGTCTCGATCTCCCAGAAGCCCTCCGTATCGAGGACATCGCGTATCGACTTGGTGATACGGTGACGGAGGCGGAGGTTCGCAGCCATCGCAGGACGGCGTAGATCGAGGAAGCGATGGGTCAGGCGCAGATCCTCGTTGGCGATGCGCTCATCCATCGGGAAGGGAGGGACCTCTGAGCGGTTTAGCACAGTGAGAGTGGCGGCCACCAACTCCACAGCACCGGTCGGGAGCTTTGGATTCTCGGTGCCGGCCAGACGGGCAGTAACGTGGCCCGTGACAGTGATCACATCCTCGGAACGAAGACTGTGTGCAGCTGCGGCAGCCTCCGCGTGGACCTCGGGCCGGAAGACCACCTGGGTGATGCCGTCGCGATCGCGTAGGTCGATGAAGATAACGCCTCCATGGTCGCGGCGTGAAGCCACCCAACCACTCAGGGTAAGATCGCGTCCAATATCGGAAGGGCGCAGGGCGCCACAGAGGCAGTCACGGTAGTGCATGGGAAAAGTAAAGAGAGGGATGAAAGCTGAAATCTGAAACCTGACAAAGGATTCAATGCTCGGGAATCAAATTTTTATCATTTTGTGTTTTTGAACGATCTTCTATCTGGCTGCAGAACCCTTCGATTGTGCGACCTTCAGGTTTCAAGTTTCAGGTTTCGACCTTCCTCTTCGCTTAGCCAGATGCCAAGAGTTGCATGATCGAGCTCCTGCTCCATGCGGTCGGAGAGGCGCTTCACCTTGACCTCGGGCCATTCGGCACCGATTACGACGGCATGGGAAGCACCAAGGGTCTCGGCCGAGCTAAACTGCTTGCCGACTTTTTCTTGAGAAAGCGGGAACCCGACACGCCAACCCTCACTGCGGAGTTGTTGGGCCAGGAACAGAGCGTTGGAGCGATGGGTCTCGTCGGCGATCACGAGATAGATTTGGACCGGCGCATCGGCTTTGAGAGCCGCTTCCTCCTGCGCTTTGGCTGCAGGGCATTCGTTGAGAAGCTCCAACAGGACGGCATCCCCTACGCCGAAGCCCACGGCCGGCAGATCGGCCGATCCGTCGCTCAGATCCGCAAGCAGGCGGTCGTAGCGGCCCCCACCGGCGATGGCACGCAGCCCTGCCCGTAGCGCGAAGGCCTCAAAGACGACTCCGGTGTAGTAGGCGAGTCCGCGCACCACCCCTAGGTCAGGGCGCACATAGTCTCGTAGCCCGCGGGCTTCCAGATCGGCCAATAGGGGAGCCAGCACAGGGATCTCTGCGCGGGCAATAAACTCCTGCAGAGTGGCCGACGTGACGCCGAAGGGAGCAAGCAGTTCCTCGGTCTTCTCGGGGGGCATCTTTTCCATCCGGTCGACGATAGTTAGGAACTCACCGGCACTTTCCTTCTCCACTCCATGCAGGGTCATGAAATCATGCCATGCAGCGCGGTCGCTCAGACGGATGGCGAAATCCTCAGGTCCCAGGCCGAAGGAACGGAGCAGGTCGATAAGCAGGGAAATCACT
>Ga0194059_1000352_pt1 | contig 22300 bp, 34 predicted proteins | sample SepL6211m_MetaG_FD_163426 | JGI IMG/M metagenome (GOLD analysis project Ga0194059, IMG submission 163426) | Anoxic zone freshwater microbial communities from boreal shield lake in IISD Experimental Lakes Area, Ontario, Canada - Sep2016-L626-11m | ecosystem: Environmental > Aquatic > Freshwater >... | reverse complement strand
CTTGTGGGAAGCGCACCATTACTTCTGCCAATTCTTTTAGCGACTTCTTGGTTTTGGCCATTACTGACATCAACTGTAGAGCCGTCAATAGCCCATCACCGGTATTTGCAAAATCGCGCATGATTATGTGGCCAGACTGTTCGCCACCAAGATTATGGCCATTGGCCAACATGTTTTCTAAAACATATCGATCGCCTACTGGAGTTTTCTCAAATGATATTCCGGCCTCTGACATGGCTTTAATAAATCCAAGATTTGTCATAACGGTTCCAACAACGGTCCGGACCTTCCACTCTTTTGCCAATATTGCCAGTATGAAATCCCCATCAATTAAATTACCTGCAGCATCTACCGCTAAACAACGATCCGCATCGCCATCGTGGGCAATCCCTAAATCAGCACCGCTCTTTTTAACTTCTGCAATTAAATTCTCAAGATGGGTTGAGCCACAATTTTCATTGATATTCAGACCATTTGGCTGATTGGATATTGCAATAACCTGCGCGCCAGCACGTGCATAAACTTCTGGGGCTACATCTGATGCTGCGCCGTTCGCACAATCCACAACAACTTTTATCCCAGATAGATTTACTGAAAGCGATGAGAGCAAATGGAAGATATATCGTTCGCTTGCTGATTCATCAACAATTACTCGGCCAACTTCGCGGCCAATTGGTCGATCCCAAGGTTCATTTAATCGGGCTTCAATCGCTGCTTCTAGCGCGTCATCTAATTTACCGCCACCCTTTGCAAAAAACTTAATTCCATTATCTGGCATTGGGTTATGCGATGCGCTAATCATTACGCCAAGATCTGCGCCAGTTGAAGCAACCAAATGTGCGATTGCAGGTGTTGGAAGAACTCCGACTTTATAAACATCAACACCGGCGCTTGCTAAACCAGCAACGATTGCAGCTTCCAGAAATTCGCCAGATGCACGAGAGTCTTGTCCGACAATTGCCTTCGGACGATTCTTTGAGATTGCACCAACTTCGCCCAATACGTGCGCAGCAGCAACAGCTAAATCGAGTGCAAGTTCTGCGGTTAGATCGCGATTAGCAATGCCCCTGACACCATCAGTGCCAAAGAGAGCCATAATTTCGAAGGTTGAATTAACGCTTGCTGTATTGAGAACGCTTACGTGCCTTCTTTAGGCCGTACTTCTTGCGTTCGATAACACGAGCATCACGTGCAAGGAATCCTGCCTTTTTAAGCGAAGGACGGTTTGCATCACGATCGATTTCATTTAGAGCACGAGCGACACCTAAACGAAGTGCGCCAGCTTGTCCTGATGTTCCGCCACCGTTAATGCGAGCGAAAACATCGAATTCATTTTCAGCACCAACAGTGCGGAATGGTTCTGACACTAATTGTTGGTGAACTTTATTTGGGAAATAAACAGCTAATTCTTTACCGTTAACGATCCACTTGCCTGAACCAGGAACTAAGCGAACGCGTGCAACTGCCTCTTTACGACGACCAGTTCCGCCACCAGGCGCTAGAACGCCCTTACGACCAGGTGCAATACCAGGAGTTGATGATGAATACGATGTTGGTACTTCTTCAACATCGGTATCGATTGCGGTATCAAAATCAGACATTTATATGGCTCCTGTTACTTACTTAGTCATTTGTGAAACTTGGTTGAATACGAATGGTGTTGGGTTTTGTGCAGCATGTGGATGTGCTGGTCCTGCATAAACCTTTAGCTTTGAACCAACAGTGCGGCCCAACTTATTCTTTGGAATCATTCCAAGAATTGCTTTTTCAACGATACGTGTTGGATCTGAGTTAACAAGATCTGAGTAAACAATAGAAGTCATACCGCCTGGGAAACCAGAGTGGTGGTGAGCAAATTTCTGTCCAGCTTTTTGTCCGGTTAGAACGATCTTCTCTGCGTTGATAACAACTACAAAGTCGCCCATGTCGATGTGTGGTGCGAATGTTGTCTTATGCTTTCCGCGAAGTAGAACAGCTGCATGGCTTGCAAGACGACCAAGTACAACTCCTTCTGCATCGATGACATGCCATTTACGAGCAACGTCACCAGCTTTTGGTGTGAAAGTGCGCACGAGGTATCTCTCTTCCTAAATTGTTATTCGGTTTCGCTCGCGGGCTGAAGGCCACTTGAGCAGAGGGCTAGATTACCCGTCATAAGGAAATGGGTCAAAATCAGTATTCCCACACGGGCTCCTTGGCCTCATAGACCCCACCAGTGGCTGGAAATACTAGGTAGCGATCGAATCCTCGGGTAAACCAACGGTCGTGGGTCACTGCAAGGACAGTTCCGGAATATCCACCAAGTCCTTCTTCCAAAGCTTCAGCAGATGCTAAATCTAAGTTGTCCGTCGGCTCATCTAGCAACAACATCGTTGACCCTTGAAGTTCTAATAGCAAGATTTGGAAGCGTGCTTGCTGACCACCAGAGAGTGATTCAAATCTTTGATCTGATTGTTGGCTTAATTCATACCTGCTTAAAACGCTCTTTGCAGGACCTAGTTGGAGCGACGCTTCTTCCCAGAGAATTTCGACTAATGATTTACCAATAAATTCAGGGTGCGCATGTGTCTGTGCGAAAAAACCAGGTGTTACTCGCGCACCCAATTTAAAACTTCCAGAATATTTCACACTTTCATCGCCCGATAATGCGCGCAAAAAGTGAGACTTGCCAGTGCCGTTCTGGCCCAAGATTGCAACGCGATCGCCATAGAAAAGTTCGAGATCAAAGGGATCTGTAAGCCCAGTTAGTTGTAGTTTTTCACAAGTTAAAACGCGAAGACCGGTACGAGCTCCGCGCAAAGTTACCTTCACGTCTTGTTCAAGCGGCGGCGCTTCTGGTGCACCGATCTCTTCATACTTTCTAAGTCGGGTCTGCATTGCACGATATTTAGATGCCATATCAGGGCTACTTGCTGCTTGCACTTGTAGAGTTTTAACTAAATTAATTAAACGATCATGCTCTTGATTCCAGCGCAGCAAGAGTTCAGCAAAGCGCTCTTGGCGGGCCTTGCGCGCATCATGCCAAGTAGCAAAGTTTCCGCCATGGACCCAGACCGTGTTTCCGGTTGCACCAAGTTCAACAGTGACAATCTTTTGGGCAACTTTATTTAGAAGTTCACGATCGTGGCTTACGAAAAATACCGTTTTATTTGTGTTAATTAATTCATTTTCTAACCAACGTTTGGCCGGTACATCCAAATAGTTATCTGGCTCATCTAATACTAAAACTTCATCTGGGCCTCGTAGCAGTGCCTGCAAAACTAATTTCTTCTGCTCGCCGCCAGAAAGTGTGTTGACCAATCGATGTGAGACTTCATCGTAAGTTTTATTAAGCGCACTGGTGCAACACATATCCCACATAACTTCTGCGTCGTATCCCCCAGCATCGCCCCAATCAGAAATTGCTTGAGCAAAGTTAAGTTGGTCTTTCTCGGTATTGCGCTCATTCATCAGTGCTTCGGCTTTGGTAACCCGCTCGGCAGCCTCTTGAATTTTTGGTGGTGAAACGGATACTAATAAATCTCGGACAGTTGATTCATCTCGAACTTGCCCGATGAATTGGCGCATGATTCCCAAGCCGCCAGAGATTGCAACCTTGCCGGAATGTGGTGTTAAGTCACCGCAAATCATTTTTATTAGCGTTGTTTTACCAGAACCATTCGGGCCGACTATTGCTACTTTTGCACCATCACCAACGCGAAAATTAATATCATTTAATAACAAACGACCATCTGGCAGCCAATATTCGATACCGCTTAAATCGATATGGCCCATTAATAAGTAACTTTCACCAGCGTTAAACCATTGGCTGGAAAGACATAAGAATCGGACACTCGCTCTTTATTCTCAAGAATTGCCAGCGCCCACTCTTTTTCAAACCGGCCTTCACCCACTGCAACTGCAGCCCCGACAAGGTTTCGGACCATTGAATAACAGAATGCATTTGCTGCAACATCAGCAATTAAAATTCCGGAATCTAACCTTGACCAATGAAATTTTCGCAAGGTTCGAACCGTCTTTTGATCTTCGCGGAATTTACAAAAAGCGACGAAATCATGTTCGCCGAGAAGAAGCGAGCTAACCTCATTTAAACGATCAACATCAAGGGCTCGAAACCAGGTAGCGGTATTGAATCTTTCAAGCGGAGAAAGTATTTGATTGTTATCGGCCAAGCGATATTGATATTCCCGTTCATTAGCTGAAAAACGGGCATGAAAATCATCGGCAGCAATACTTACTTTTAAGATCCGAATATCCGGATCCAAGATGCGATTTAATCGAAATACCCAATTCGGGATATCGTCGGCCGTCTTTGGTACATCAACATGCGCTACTTGCGCGGTGGCATGGACTCCGGCATCAGTGCGACCAGCAACAACAAGTTCTACTTTTATTCCAGCTAGCTTTGAAATTGCACTAGTTAATTCGCCTTCAATTGTCCGTTGATCTGGCTGTGGCGCCCAGCCGGCATAGTTAGTACCGTCGTAAGTTAAATCAATTCTTAAGCGACAAAACCCACTGGCTAGAAAGGCAGTGGGTTCTGACATAACTAATTAGTTTTACTTAACGAGTTCAATTACCGCCATTGGCGCATTGTCACCGTTACGTGGACCAATCTTGGTGATACGTGTGTATCCACCTTCGCGAGTTGCGAATGTTGGCGCGATCTCAGTGAAAAGTGTGTGAACTACTGACTTGTTCTGGATTGTCTCCATAACGCGACGACGAGCTGGAAGATCTCCAACCTTTGCAGCAGTGATTAACTTTTCAGCCAATGGACGTAGACGCTTTGCCTTGGTCTCAGTGGTTGTGATCTTGCCGTGTTCGAAAAGTTGTTCAGCCAGGGTGCCTAGCAACAATCTTTCGTGAGAAGGACCGCTACCGAGGCGAGGACCTTTACTTGGACGTGGCATTTATTTCTCCTGACTTACTCAACATCGACGAGATCATCGTCAACGTTTGTTCCATAGTTAGCGTGCTTTGTTGGATCAAAGCCGATTGGGCTGTCCTTAAGTTGAAGTGCCATTGATACAAGCTTTGCTTTAACTTCATCAATTGACTTCGAACCAAAGTTGCGGATATCCATTAGATCAGCTTCTGAACGTCCAACAAGTTCGCCGACAGTGTGAATACCTTCACGCTTTAGGCAGTTGTATGAACGAACTGTTAGATCAAGATCTTCGATTGGAAGAGCAAGGTCTGCAGCAAGAGCTGTATCTTGGACAGAAGGTCCCATTTCAACGCCTTCAGCATCAACGTTAAGTTCGCGAGCAAGACCGAATAGTTCAACCAAAGTCTTACCTGCAGATGCCATTGCATCTCCTGGCTTCATTGATTGCTTGGTCTCAACATCAACGATCAAACGATCGAAGTCTGTGCGTTGTTCAACACGAGTTGCTTCAACTTTGTATGTAACGCGAAGAACAGGTGAGTAGATAGAGTCAACTGGAATACGACCAATTTCTCCGCCTGCTGCTTTGTTCTGAACAGCAGTTACATATCCGCGACCGCGTTCAACTGTAAGTTCAACTTCGAAGTTGGCCTTTGTGTTGAGGGTTGCGATATGAAGATCTGGGTTGTGAACAACTACGCCAGCAGGAGCAGCAATATCAGCGCCAGTTACGACACCTTCTGCGTTCTTGCGGATGTAGAGAAGTGAAGGCTCATCGTTATCGGATGAGAGAACTAGGTTCTTGATATTAAGAACGATCTCAGTGAGATCTTCCTTAACGCCATCAAGGGTGGCAAATTCATGAAGCGCACCGTTGACACGAATACTGGTAACTGCTGCACCAGGAATCGAAGACAAAAGGGTACGGCGTAATGAATTTCCAAGGGTATAACCGAAGCCCGGTTCTAATGGTTCGATAATGAACCGTGAACGGTATTCGCTTACTACTTCCTCGGTGAGGATGGGGCGTTGTGCAATTAGCACTTAGTTCCTCCGTCTGTCTGGGAGATCCACTATTTGATCTCTCGGTTGATTTAACTATTTTTAGTTTTTTACTGCGGATTACTTTGAATAAAGTTCAACGATTAGTTGCTCTTGTACTTGGGTATCAATTACAGGGCGAGTAGGAATTGCGTGAACCAAAATACGTAACTTTGATCCAACAACTTCCATCCACGCTGGAACTGCTTTTTCACCAAGTTCAGCACTAGCCACGATAAATGGTGTGGCATCTTGTGATCCTGGAAGAACATCGATTACATCCATTGGAGTTACGCGGAATGAAGGAATGTTTACCTTCTTGCCGTTAACAAGGAAGTGACCGTGACGAACTAGTTGGCGAGCCATATCGCGGCTCTTTGCAAAGCCAGCGCGATAAACAACGTTATCTAGACGAGTTTCAAGAATGATTAGAAGGTTTTCACCGGTCTTACCTTGAAGACGGTTAGCCTCTTCGTAATATCCACGGAATTGCTTTTCAAGAACACCGTAAATGCGAGCGCACTTTTGCTTTTCGCGCATCTGCAATAGGTATTCAGATTCCTTTGAACGGCCGCGGCCGTGTTGTCCTGGTGGATAAGGACGTGATTCGATCGGACACTTTGGTCCATCGCACTTAGAACCCTTAAGAAAGAGTTTTACTTTTTCGCGACGACAGCGCTTGCAGTCTGCTCCGGTATAACGGGCCATTTATTCTCTTCCTTCCTTAAACTCTACGTGGTTTGGTTGGGCGGCAGCCATTGTGTGGTGCAGGAGTTACATCAGAGATGGCTCCAACTTCCAGACCAGCTGCTTGCAATGAACGGATAGCAGTTTCGCGACCAGATCCTGGACCCTTTACGAAAACATCAACCTTCTTCAAACCATGTTCTTGCGCACGACGAGCTGCAGCTTCTGCTGCCATTTGTGCTGCGAATGGTGTTGATTTACGTGAACCCTTGAAGCCAACCTGACCAGCAGATGACCAAGAGATAACAGCGCCCGAAGGATCTGTAATAGAAATAATTGTGTTGTTGAATGTTGATTTGATGTAGGCCTGGCCCACTGCAACATTCTTCTTTTCCTTCTTGCGAAGTTTGACCTTGCCCTTTGTTGCGGCAGTCTTTGACTTAGGTGCAGCCATTACTTGGTCTCCTTCTTCTTACCGGCAATTGCCTTACGTGGGCCCTTACGTGTACGCGCATTTGTATGTGTGCGTTGACCACGTACAGGAAGACCCTTACGGTGGCGAATACCTTGGTAGCTTTGAATTTCAACCTTGCGGCGAATATCTCCTGCTACTTCACGACGAAGATCACCTTCGATTTTGTAATTTGCTTCGATGTATTCACGAAGCTTTGCCAAATCTGGCTCTTGAAGATCTTTAACTCGTGTATCTGGGCTAACACCTGTTGCTGCAAGAATCGCATGTGAACGGGTTAGTCCGATACCGAAAATGTAAGTGAGTGCAATCTCCAACCGCTTTTCGCGGGGAAGATCGACACCAACAAGACGTGCCATATCGTTACCTATTTCTGTATCCGAAAGGTCCTTCGCAATGCACCCAAATCTTTTCTGATTTGGCTTCGGCCTTTCGGTCCGAAGGTCTTAAGTATTTTTAGTACTTAAGTCGCATCACGCGTTTAGTTTTTTATTACCCTTGACGTTGCTTGTGACGAAGGTTGTCGCAAATAACCATTACGCGACCATTACGACGAATGACTTTGCACTTGTCGCAAATCTTCTTCACGCTTGGCTTTACCTTCACGACTTACTCCTTCTTACTTGTAACGATAGATAATTCGACCTCTTGTGAGATCGTATGGACTTAGTTCTACAATCACGCGATCTTCAGGAAGAATGCGAATGTAGTTCTGTCGCATCTTGCCGCTGATGTGTGCAAGTACTACGTGTCCGTTTGTTAACGTAACTCGAAACATTGCGTTTGGTAGCGCTTCAGATACGGAGCCTTCAATTTCGATTGCGCCGTCTTTCTTAGCCAAGCAATACCTACTTCTCTATTTCAAATCGTTAACAGGGTTCCGACCATTTCTGGGCAGAGGGTTAGTCTAAGGCGGGAGCCCCAAATCAGGAAATCGGGTCTTATACTCCTAATCCGGATCAGAGGGTGGCAAATTGCGAATAATTTTTAAGGGTGGCTCCGTGTGGAGCGCTGGTTTAGGCGTATTTGAGGGCCTTGCAATTGAAGATGGCAAGGTCATTGCGACCGGCTCCGAAGCCCTGAAAATGACAGGCGAAGTTATCGATCTGGATGGCGGCTTCCTTCTTCCAGGATTTATCGATGGCCATGCGCATCCAATCTTTGCGGGGCGCGAAGCACAGGGCCCAAAAGTTAATAATCTGCAATCAGTTGAAGCGATTAAAGAAGAAGTTGCGAAATTTGCGAAAGCAAATCCCAATGAAAGTTGGATTATCGGCGGCGCATATGAAGCTGCGATTATTTCTGGTGGCGATTTTGACGCCCATTGGTTAGATGAAGTTGTATCTGATCGCCCAGTTGTTTTGCATGCAGTTGATCACCACACAATTTGGGTAAATAGCAAAGCCCTTGAAATTGCTGGCATAACTGCAAAGACCAAAGATCCTGATGGTGGAACAATTGCCAGACGCGACGATGGTTCACCAAAAGGAACACTGCGCGAGCCAATCGCCTTTGATTTAATCTTGAAACATGCACCAGCCGACAGCATTGAAAGTGATCTGCAAGCAATTAAATATGCAATGCGTCAAATGAATTTAGCTGGCATTACTTCATCAACTGAATGTTGGGTCGAAACTCCTATGGCCGAGGCATATATTGAAGCTGCAAAGACTGGTGAATTAACCGTAGATATGAACCTTGCTTTCTTAGTTACACCACAAAATTGGCAAGACCAGATTGCACAAATACAAGAATTACGAGCTCAGATTTCGGAACTTCCTAAATCAAGCCACCTCAAGGCAAACACAATTAAATTTTTGACTGACGGCGCACTTTCAAGTGGAACTGCTGCATTGAATGAGCCATATCTAGACAATCCGGAATCGAGCGGACTCTTAATTTGGGATGACGATAATTTATTGGATGCGGCGGCAAGCTTCGATATGCTCGAATTCCAACTTCATATTCATGCAATCGGTGATGCCGCAATTAAACAATCGCTAAACACAGTTGAAGCAGTTCAGCGAATAAACCCAGGTTGGGATCGCAGACCTGTAATTGTTCATGCCCAACTTATTGATTCGCAAGATTTACAGAGATTTAGCCAACTTGGTGTAATCGCTAATTTTCAACCACTTTGGTGCTATTTAGACCCGATGAATAAAGAACTTATCGAACCGCGCATCGGCAGCGCGCGAAATAATAGGCAATACCAATTACGCACATTGCTTGATCTAGAAACCAAAATAAGTTTTGGAAGTGATTGGCCGGTCACAAGTCATAAACCGCTTGAGGCTTTGCAGGTACCGGTTTTACGTAAATTACCCAACAACAATGGTGAAGCCTGGAATATTTCGGAAGCAATAACTATTGAAGAATCACTAACTGCATACACCGCAGGATCTGCCTATCAACTATTTAGAGAGAAAGAAGTTGGCGCTCTTGAAATTGGGATGCGCGCTAATTTAGTGATTCTAGATAAAAGCCCATTTGAAGCGAAAAATTTACAGATTGTTGCGCTCTGGCGAGATGGCGAAGAGATTAAAGTAAGTTAGAAACTTCCACACCAAGTGCGCCAAGTTTTTCACGGCCACCATCAATTGCAGTTAATACGAATGGCTTACCATCTTCAAGAATTGCAAAGCTATGTTCAAAGTGCGCACCACGTGAACCATCCTGCGAAACTACCGTCCATTCATCTGCCAAAACTTTTGTCTTAGGCGAACCTCTTGTAATCATTGGTTCGATAGCAAGTGCAATACCTGGCTTAAGTTCGGGGCCCATACCAGCTGCGCCAAAATTCAATACATGTGGCTCTTGATGCATTTCAGTACCAATTCCGTGGCCACCATATTCGCGCAGGATTCCATACTTGCCTTGCGAACGAATGTAATCCTCTATCGCAAAAGATATATCGGTTAAATTCGCGCCAAGCTTTCCAGCTGCAATCCCCCGCCACATTGATTCTTCACAAGTATCAAGTAGTTTCTGATCATCTGGATTCTTGGTTCCTGCAATAACTGAAAAGGCTGCATCGCCATGCCAGCCTTCGATGATTGCGCCGAAGTCAATTGAGACAACATCGCCATTTACGATTGCGCGATCATTTGGAATTCCATGAACGATTTCATCATTAATAGATGCGCAGATTACTGCTGGAAAACCGTGATAGTTCAGGAAGTTTGATTTAGCGCCATTGGCGGCCAAGTTTTTGATTGCAATATTATTTAAATCATTTGTAGACACGCCTGGTTTGATTGCTTCGCGCATTAGCTCAAGAGTTTGCCCGACAACAAGACCGGCCTTACGCATCAGCTTTAGCTGATCCAAGGTCTTTATTTGAATTGCCATGGCGCTACTTTAGGGCTGCAATTGCGCTTGCTGCGATATCTGCAACATCACCAACTGCTGAAATTGACTTTAGTAATCCAGAAGCCTTGTAGTAATTAATAATTGGTTCGGTCTGTTCAGCATAAATAGCAAGACGATTAGCAATTACGCTTTCAGCATCATCAGGGCGTTGATATAGCTCGCCACCGCAAGAATCACAAACACCAGCAACTTTTGGAGCTTCGAAAATTACATGTGATGTAGCACCGCATCCGCGACATACCCGACGACCAGATAGGCGCTTAATGATTTCTTCGTTCTCTAATTTGAATTCAAGAACAGCATCAAGTGGGGTTCCTGAATTTTCTAAATTATCTTTTAGGAAATCTGCTTGGCCAATATTTCTTGGATACCCGTCGAGAAGAAAACCACTCTTGGCATCTGGGTGAGTTAAGCGATCTGCAACCATGTCATTTGTAACTGAATCTGGCACTAAATTTCCGGCATCCATATATGACTTTGCAAGTAGACCGAGTTCAGTCTCGCCCTTAATGTTTAGACGAAAAATGTCACCCGTGGAGATATGCGGAATTGAATAATGTGATGCGAGTTGAACTGCCTGTGTTCCCTTGCCCGCACCTGGTGGACCTACCAGGATTAAGCGCATTACTTAAGGAATCCCTCGTATGAACGTTGTTGTAATTGTGACTCAATCTGCTTGGCAGTATCAAGGCCAACGCCAACCACAATCAAGATTGCAGTTCCGCCGAATGGGAAGTTACCGGTTGCGTTGAACAAGATCAGCGCGCCGATTGGAATGATCGCAATAAGTGCAAGATAAAGCGCACCTGGTGCAGTGATACGTGAAAGCACGTATTGCAAATATTCTGATGTTGGGCGGCCAGCACGAATACCTGGGATAAAACCACCGTACTTCTTCATGTTTTCAGCAACTTCATCAGGATTGAAGGTAATTGCTACATAGAAATATGTGAAGAAAATAATCATGCTTGAGTAGGCAATGATGTAAATAGGGTGATCGCCCTTAACTAAATTCTGTTGAATCCAGACTGCCCACTTTGCAGAGCTTCCAGAGAAGTTCACGATCAAAGATGGAATATAAAGAAGTGATGAAGCGAAAATTACTGGGATAACGCCAGCTTGGTTCACCTTAATTGGAATGTAAGTACTTGTTCCACCATATGACTGGCGCCCAACTTGACGCTTGGCATATTGAACCGGAATACGTCGTTGTGCTTGTTCTACGAATACAACCGCAGCAACTACAAGAACTCCAACTGCGGTTACGAAAAGGAATGCAAAGAGACCTTTTTGAAGTTTGATTGACCAAAGTTGAGTTGGGAATTGAGCAGCGATAGATGTGAAAATCAAGATTGACATTCCATTACCAACACCGCGATCTGTAATTAATTCACCAAGCCACATGATTACTGCTGTTCCAGCTGTCATAACGAAGACCATTGTCATAATTCTTGGCCAAGTTGTGTCAGGAATAATTGGGTAAGAGCAACCACTAAATAAACGTCCTGGAGTTCTTGCAACTGCGATCAAACCAGTTGATTGCAAGATTGAAAGACCAACAGTTAAGTAACGTGTGTATTGCGTAAGAGTTGCGGTTCCAGATTGTCCTTCAGCTTTTAGCGCTTCGAAACGTGGAATAACAACAGTTAAAAGTTGAACGATAATTGAGCTAGTGATGTAAGGCATGATTCCAAGTGCGAAAACAGATAAATGTAGAAGCGCTCCGCCAGAGAATAAGTTGATCAGACCGAAGAGACCACCACTATTGGCTTGATCTAAACAGGTCTGAACATTCTTATATGAAACACCTGGTGTTGGAACGATCGAACCAAAACGGAACAAGCCCATGATGGCAAGAGTGAAGAAAATCTTTCGACGTAGATCTGGCGTCTTAAACGCCTTGCCAAATGCTGCGAGCATGATTTTCTCCTTCTAACTTAATTAAATCTTTTGGATTTAGAGTTTTTTAGCTGATCCGCCAGCAGCAGCAATCTTCTCAGATGCTGAAGATGAAAAGGCATGCGCCTCGACAGTTACCTTCACTGAAATTTCGCCATTGCCTAGAACCTTAATTGGATAGCCATCACGAACAGCGCCCTTTGCAATTAGATCCGCAACAGTGACAGCGCCACCCTTTGGATAAAGTGCATTGATTGTTGAAACGTTTACTGGCTGATATTCAGTGCGCTCTGGGTTTTTGAAACCACGTAGTTTTGGAAGACGCATAACGAGAGGTAGCTGACCACCTTCGAAACCTGCACGAACCTTGTTACGGGCACGTGTTCCTTTACCACCGCGACCTGCAGTCTTACCCTTTGAAGCTTCACCGCGACCCTTACGAGTACGTGACTTCTTAGCTCCTGGAGCTGGGCGTAGATGATGGACTTTAAGCACCATTGTTATTCAACCTCCTCAACCTTGACGAGGTGGCGAACAGCGACGACCATTCCGCGAATTTCCGGACGATCTTCCTTAACCACAACATCACCGATTCTTTTTAGACCTAGTGAACGCAAAGTTTCGCGGTGTTCTGGACGACCGCCAACCTTTGAACGTAATTGCGTAACTTTTAAACGAGGCATTATGCACCTACCGATGCTGCTACGGCACGAGCAATTGCTGCTGGTGCGACATCTTCTAATGGACGGCCACGGCGAGCGGCAATTGCATTTGGATGTTCCAAAGCTTTTAGCGCTACAACAGTTGCATGAACCATGTTGATTGGATTATTTGATCCAAGTGACTTGGTTAGAACATCTGTAATTCCGGCACATTCCAATACGGCACGAACAGGTCCGCCCGCAATAACTCCAGTTCCAGGAGATGCTGGACGAAGTAGAACTACGCCGGCAGCTTTCTCACCTTGAACAGGATGTGGAATTGTTCCGTAAAGACGAGGAACTTTAAAGAATGATTTCTTCGCTTCTTCAACGGCCTTTGCAATCGCTTGTGGAACTTCTTTTGCTTTTCCATAACCGATTCCAACAGTTCCGTTCTGGTCACCAACAACGACTAGCGCTGTGAATGAGAAACGACGTCCACCCTTTACAACCTTTGATACGCGGTTGATAAATACAACGCGTTCTGTGTAAGGAGACTTCTCTTTCTCTGGTCCACCATCGCGACCACGACGTTCGCGGCGATCTCCGCCGGCACCTTTGCCGCCAGCACGTGGATCGCGTGAAGTATCTGAAGTATTAGGAGTAGTGGCCATTAGAATTCCAATCCGCTAGCGCGCGCAGCATCTGCAAGAGCAGCTACACGACCGTGGTATTTATTTCCACCGCGGTCAAAGACCACTGTAGTAATTCCTTTTTCCTTTGCACGTTCTGCAATTGATTGACCAAGAATTTTCGCCTTTGCAGACTTATCACTTGATGAATCCTTGCGAAGTGCATCTTCCATGGTTGATGCAGAAACAATTGTCTGACCAATTGAATCATCAACAATCTGCACGAAGAGATGACGTGTTGAACGTGAGACCACAAGACGTGGACGAGCAGTTGTGCCAGCAATCTTCTTGCGAACACGGAAGTGACGACGGGCGCGCGCCTTCTGAGAGGAGCCCTTAGCGACTTTTACACCGATAGCCATTACTTCTTACCTGTCTTTCCTTGCTTGCGTCGGATACGTTGACCATCCAAATGCAAACCCTTGCCCTTGTAAGGATCAGATTTGCGAAGCTTTTGAATCTTTGCAGTTACTTCTCCAACTAACTGCTTGTCGATTCCAGAGATATGGAAACGAGTTGGTGATTCAACTTTGAATGTAATTCCTTCAGGAGCTGGGAAATCGATTGAGTGGCTGTAACCAAGTTGGAACTCAAGTCCCTTACCCTTTTCAGCAACACGATAACCAACACCAACAATGGTGATTGACTTTGAATAACCATTTGTAACGCCTTCGATTAAGTTTGAAACCAAAGTACGTGATAGACCATGAAGTGAACGAGATGAACGTCCATCATCTGGGCGAGTAAGAGTAAGTGTTGTTCCTTCTTGGGAAATTGCAATTGGCTCTGCAATAACGTGAGTTAGTGAACCCTTAGGTCCCTTAACAGTTACTGCTGAACCAGCGATTGAAACTTCAACGCCAGATGGAACGGTGATTGGATTACGACCGATACGGGACATTTAGATCACCATACGTAGGCGAGAACTTCTCCGCCTACACCTTGCTTGTTAGCCGCTTTATCAGTTAGAAGACCTGATGAAGTGGAGATGATTGCAACGCCAAGTCCACCAAGCACTTTTGGAAGCGCTGTTGACTTTGCATAAACACGTAAACCTGGCTTAGAAACACGACGTAGACCTGCGATTGAACGTTCACGGTTTGCACCGAACTTCAAATCGATAGTTAGCGTCTTTCCAAAACCAGTAGCTGAATTCTCTACTTTAAAGCCTGCGATGAAACCCTCTTGCTTAAGGATTTCTGCAATACGAACCTTTACCGATGAAGACGGCATTGAAACCGCTTGATGGTATGCAGAGTTCGCATTGCGCAGACGTGCAAGCATGTCTGCGATCGGATCTGTCATTGTCATTCTTGGCCTCTGGCCTTTCTCGAGCCGGTTTCCGTATTCCTTAATTTAAGGAGTGGACCTGTCCCGTAGTTACTAGTTGGGATAAAGCGGATGTATTACTAATTGATCTTGTTACCAAGAAGCCTTAGTGATACCTGGAAGTTCGCCACGGTGTGCCATCTCGCGGAAACAGATACGGCAGATACCAAATTTTTGGTAGACCGCGTGAGGACGTCCACAACGTTGGCAACGTGTGTAGCCGCGAACCTTGAACTTAGGTTTGCGAGCTGCTTTGACCTTAAGTGATGTCTTTGCCATTTGGCGCCTCTCTTAGTTTTCCTTGAATGGGAAGCCGAGTGCACGAAGTAATTCGCGACCCTCTTCATCATTCTTGGCAGTAGTTACGAAAGTGATATCCATACCGCGGGTGCGATCGATCTTGTCCTGTTCGATTTCTGGGAAAACATTCTGTTCGGTTAGACCGAATGTGTAGTTACCGTTTCCATCGAATTGCTTTGGAGATAAACCGCGGAAGTCACGAATACGAGGAAGTGCGATCGATAGCAGACGATCTGTGAACTCCCACATACGATCATTGCGAAGTGTTACGTGGCAACCAATTGGCATACCTTCACGCAACTTGAACTGTGCAATTGATTTACGAGACTTAGTTACTTGTGGCTTCTGTCCTGTGATGATTGTGATGTCACGGATAGCGCCTTCAATTAGCTTTGAATCACGTGCTGCTTCACCGACACCCATATTCACAATTACCTTTGTGAGGGTTGGGATCTGCATTACGTTCTTGTAAGCAAACTTAGTTTTTAGAGCTGGCTTGATCTCATTCGCATAGCGCGTCTTTAGACGAGGTGCAGTAGAAGTAGTCATTACAGATCCTTTCCAGTGCGGCGAGAGATGCGAACATTCTTGCCATTTTCATCTTTGCGAGTTCCGCTGCGAGTAGCTTTTCCATCCGCATCAACCAACATCACATTTGAAATGTGAATTGCTGATTCAACGGTAAGGATTCCGCCAACTTTTACGCCGCGTTCGCTGGTTGTCTCTTGGGTGTGACGCTTTACGCGTGCAACGCCTTCAACAAGAACGCGAGATTTCGCCTTGTCTACTTCAAGAATCTTTCCAGTTACGCCTTTATCTTTTCCAGCAATAACAAGGACTTGATCGCCCTTCTTAAGTTTAAGAAGCTTTGCCATTTTTTATAGCACCTCCGGAGCAAGGGAAATAATCTTCATGAACTTCTTGTCGCGAAGTTCGCGAGCAACTGGTCCGAAGATACGAGTGCCGCGTGGTTCGCCATCCGCTTTAAGGATGACTGCTGCATTCTCATCAAACTTGATATATGAACCATCAGGGCGACGGTTCTCTTTAACGGTACGAACGATGACAGCCTTTACGACCTCACCCTTCTTTACTTGACCGCCTGGGATTGCATCTTTAACAGTGCAAACAATGATGTCGCCAATTCCGGCGTAGCGTCGTGAGGAACCACCGAGAACACGAATACAAAGGAGTTCCTTTGCACCGGTGTTATCCGCGACTCGAAGTCTGGATTCTTGTTGAATCATTTTTCAGTGTCCCCTTACTTAGCCTTCTCAAGAATTTCAACAACGCGCCAACGCTTAGTAGCTGATAGCGGACGTGTTTCCATCAAGAGAACGCGATCGCCAATACCGGCGCTGTTGTTCTCGTCATGTGCCTTCAACTTATGAGTACGAGTCATAACCTTTGAGTACATGGCGTGCTTGACCTGGTTTTTAATTTCGACAACGACAGTTTTATCCATCTTGTCTGAAGTTACGATGCCTTCGCGAGTTTTACGGAAGCCACGAGCTTCTTCTGTATTAGAAGATGTCATGCTGCGCCTCCAATTCCTAATTCACGTTCACGCAAGATTGTGTAAATCCGCGCAATCTCTTTACGAACCGCAGTCAGACGACCATGGCTCTCGAGTTGACCAGTAGCTGCTTGGAATCGAAGGTTGAAAAGTTCTTCCTTTGATTCACGCAACTTATTGGCAAGTTCTTCGCTCGCAAGAGCACGTAGCTCTTCAGTTGTAACGATATTTGTCATTAGAACTCCTCACGACGAACTACTCGGCACTTCATTGGAAGCTTGTGAATCGCACGAGTCATTGCCTCGGTAGCGATATCTTCAGTAACTCCAGAGATTTCAAACATAACGCGACCTGGCTTTACGTTTGCAATCCACCATTCTGGAGAACCCTTACCGGAACCCATACGAGTTTCAGCTGGCTTCTTTGTAAGCGGACGATCTGGATAAATATTGATCCAAACTTTTCCACCGCGCTTGATATGACGAGTCATAGCAATACGTGCGGCTTCAATTTGGCGGTTAGTTACGTAAGCAGGCTCTAGAGCTTGAATTCCGTAGTCGCCGAATGCAACAACAGTTCCGCCCTTTGACTTGCCACCGCGCTTTGGGTGGTGTTGCTTACGGTGCTTAACTTTGCGTGGAATTAACATATTAAGCCTCGCCTCCTTCTGTTACTGCTGGAGCAGTAGCTTCTGCAGCGCGAGATTCAACAGTTGAAGTTGTTACTTCACCGCGTGGTGCGCGAGGTGCACGTGGACCACCGCGAGATGGTTTTGGTGCACGAGCAGCTGCTAGTGCAGATGCTGCGCGTTCTGCGCGAGATTCAATAACTTCGCCCTTGTAGATCCAAACCTTTACACCCAAACGACCGAAAGTCGTGTGTGCTTCGTAGAATCCGTAATCGATATCTGCGCGAAGTGTGTGAAGTGGTACGCGACCTTCGCGGTAGAACTCTGAGCGAGACATTTCTGCGCCACCAAGACGTCCACCACATTGAACACGAATACCTTGCGCGCCAGCCTTTAGAGCGGTCTGCATTGACTTACGCATCGCACGACGGAATGAAACACGTGCTGCTAGTTGTTCTGCAATTCCTTGCGCAACTAGTTGAGCATTTATTTCTGGATTCTTAACTTCAAGAATATTTAGTTGTACTTGCTTGCCAGTTAGCTTTTCAAGCTTTTCACGAATCTTGTCAGCCTCTGTACCGCGACGGCCGATAACAATTCCTGGACGAGCTGTATACAAATCTACGCGCACGCGTTCGCGAGTACGTTCGATTTCGATATGTGAAACACCAGCGCGCTCCATGCCCTTAGACATTGTGCGACGGATCTCAATATCTTCTTTTACATAATCCTTGTAAAGCTTTTCGGCATACCAACGTGATTTGAATTCAGTTGTGATACCAAGGCGGAAGCCGTGGGGATTTACTTTTTGACCCATTTATTCGGCCTTCCCTTCTTTAGCAACTGCTTTTTTAGCAGGGGCTTTCTTTGCCGGGGCCTTCTTGGCCGCTGCTTTTTTAGCTGCTGGAGCTGTAGTTTCGGCTGCAACTGCTGCAACTGGCTTAACAACATCCTTAACAAGAGGAGCATGCTTTACAACTTTGCGTGGTCCATTTGATCGGTAATTGCGATCATCTGAAACTACAAAAGTGATTGTTGATGTGCGCTTGCGAATTGTGAATCCGCGACCTTGTGCACGTGGACGAAAACGCTTTAGCGTGAAACCTTCGTCGACTAGCGCTTCTGCAACCCAAAGCTCTGAAGCATCACGAATTGATGGATTCTTCTGCTTTGCATTTGCAACAGCTGATGCAAGAAGTGTGTAAAGCTCGCCAGCGATTTCCTGGTTAGCAAACTTCAAAGTTGTTAGTGCAGTATCTGCGCGCTCACCACGAACAATATTTACAACACGACGTGCCTTCTGTGGAGTTGTGCGAGTTTCGCGAAGAATCGCGCGCGCAACTAAAGCGGCATCTGTATTAGTTAGATTAGGCACGAGCAGCCCTCGCATCTGTCTTAACGTGACCCTTGAAGGTACGAGTTGGTGAAAATTCACCGAGCTTGTGACCGATCATGGCATCTGTAATGAAAACTGGAACGTGCTTGCGACCATCATGTACTGCGATGGTGTGACCGATCATTGATGGAGTGATCATCGAGCGGCGTGACCAAGTCTTAATAACGTTCTTGGTATTCGCTGCATTCTGAGCATCCACCTTCTTCACAAGGTGACCGTCCACGAATGGACCCTTCTTTAAACTACGTGGCATTTGTAAGGCTCCTTATCGTTTCTTGTTCGACTTGCGACGGCGGACAATCATTTGGTCACTCGCTTTTTTCTTGCGAGTACGGCCTTCAGGCTGACCCCAAGGTGAAACTGGGTGACGTCCACCAGAAGTTTTACCTTCACCACCACCGTGTGGGTGGTCAACAGGGTTCATAACAACACCGCGAACTGTTGGGCGAATTCCGAGCCAACGTTTACGGCCTGCTTTTCCATAATTAATATTTGATTGTTCTGCGTTTCCAACTTCACCAACAGTTGCGCGGCAACGAACATCAACGTTGCGAATTTCGCCAGATGGCATACGTAGCTGTGCGTATGGACCTTCTTTTGCTGCAAGTTGAACTGATGCGCCAGCAGAGCGAGCAATCTTTGCTCCGCCACCTGGGCGAAGTTCAATTGCGTGAATCATTGTTCCAACTGGAATGTTGCGCAGTGGCAAGTTATTTCCAGGCTTGATATCTGCTGATGGACCGTTTTCGATTGCATCGCCTTGGCTCAATTTATTTGGGGCAATGATGTAACGCTTCTCGCCATCTGCGTAATGCAGAAGTGCAATACGAGCTGTGCGGTTTGGGTCGTATTCGATATGAGCAACCTTTGCTGGGATGCCATCTTTATCGTTACGTAAGAAATCTATTAGACGGTAAGCACGCTTGTGTCCGCCACCTTGGTGACGAGTTGTGATCTTTCCACTTGCGTTACGTCCACCCTTTGAGTGAATTGGGCGAACCAATGACTTCTCAGGAGTTGTGCGTGTAATTTCTGCGAAATCAGGAACGCTTGCGCCGCGTTGACCAGGAGTGGTCGGCTTGAGTTTACGTAGTGCCATTTTTTATCAGTCCTCTTCTTCTTCTAATCCAGTCCCCTTAGGAAACTGGACCTCCGAAGATGTCGATGCGGTCACCGGCGGCAACGTGCACGATCGCACGCTTTGTATCGTTGCGCTTTCCAAAACCAACCTTGGTGCGCTTGCGCTTACCTTCGCGGTTCATGGTGTTAACGCTCAAAACTTTTACTCCAAATACTTTCTCAACTGCAATCTTGATTTCAGTCTTGTTAGCACGTGGATCAACTAAAAATGTGTACTTGTTCTCATCTAGAAGTCCGTATGACTTCTCAGATACAACAGGTGCTAGGAGAATCTCGCGGTAGTCCTTCATGCTGACACCTCAACTTCGCTCTCTCGGGCAACTGCTGTTGCTGGTTTGTTTGATCCAGTGATGAATTCGCGAATTGCTGTTTCAGTGAAAACAATGTCATCGCTAACTAGAACGTCGTAAGCATTTAATTGATCATTCACGATTAAGTGCATGTCATCTGCGTTACGAAGTGAACGCCAAGCTGTATCTTCAGTGCGAGCAAGAACAACTAGAACATTCTTACGATCTGAGAATTGGCGAACTGCTGAAATCGCGCCCTTTGTAGTTGGGGTTTCAACAATTGCATCAATAACGTGAATGCGATCTTCGCGTTGACGATCAGATAGAACACCCTTAAGTGCTGCTGCAATCATCTTCTTTGGTGTGCGTTGATCATATGAACGTGGAACTGGTCCATGTGAAACTCCACCGTGACGCTGCAAAGGTGCACGGACTGAACCCTGACGGGCGCGGCCTGTTCCCTTTTGCTTGAAAGGCTTCTTACCTGTACCACTTACTTCACCGCGGTTCTTTGTCTTTGCAGTGCCCGCGCGTGCTGCAGCAAGTTGCGCTACAACTACTTGGTGAATTAGTGGGACATTAGTCTGCACATCGAAAGTATCTGCAGGCAGGTTAATGCTTCCAGTTACCTTTCCAGCTGCGCTCTTAATATCTACTTTGAGTGACATGGGGTTATGCACCTGCCGTTTCAGAAGTTGCCATCTTGGCCGCTGAACGGACAAAGATGATTGAACCAGTTGGACCAGGAACTGCACCCTTGATTAGAAGAAGTGATTTCTCGGCATCAACTGAATGAACCAAAAGATTTTGAGTTGTAACTGTGTCAACACCCATGCGACCCATCATCTTCTTACCGCGGAATACGCGACCTGGTGTTGTTCGGTTACCGATTGAACCTGGCATACGGTGCTTACGGTCAACACCGTGTGAAGCTCCGATACCAGAGAATCCGTGGCGCTTCATAACACCAGCAGAACCTTTACCGCGTGAAGTTCCAGTTGCATCAACAAGTTCGCCAGCAGCAAATACATCTGCGCGAAGTTCTTGACCGACTGTGTAAGTAGTTGTATCTGATGTGCGAAGTTCAGCAACGTCAGAACGTGGGGTTACGCCAGCCTTTGCAAAGTGGCCAGCCTCTGGCTTTGTAACTTTGCGAGGATCAACCGCACCGAAAGCTAGTTGCACAGCTGTGTAACCATCATTTTCGATTGTGCGAATTTGTGTAACAACGCATGGGCCAGCTTCAATAACAGTTACTGGAACAATTTTATTATTGGCATCGAAAACTTGGGTCATACCAAGCTTCTTGCCGAGGATGCCTTTTACCGCAGAGCCCTGGGATTGAATAGTTTTGCCGTTAGCCATTTTTATCTATCCCCTTACAGCTTTATTTCAATGTCAACGCCGGCAGGGAGATCAAGACGCATCAAAGAGTCAACTGTCTTAGGAGTTGGGTCGATGATGTCGATTAGGCGCTTATGTGTGCGCATCTCGAAGTGCTCGCGGCTGTCTTTGTATTTGTGAGGAGAGCGGATAACACAAAATGTGTTCTTCTCTGTTGGCAATGGAACTGGGCCCGCGACTGTAGCCCCGGTGCGTTCAACAGTTTCTACGATCTTCTTCGCAGATGTGTCGATCACTTCGTGGTCGTACGCCTTAAGCCGAATGCGGATCTTTTGTCCCGCCATTTGCTTCTCCTTTTTATCTAAACTGCACTTAAAAACATTTTTACTTCTTGTTTAATAGTTGGCCTCTTTCGAGGCCAACTATCGAAACAATTAATTACTTGATGATCTTTGTTACTCGACCTGCTCCTACGGTGCGACCACCTTCGCGGATAGCGAAACGTAGGCCTTCTTCCATAGCGATTGGTTGAATAAGAACAACAGCCATTTCAGTGTTATCGCCAGGCATAACCATTTCTGTTCCTGATGGAAGAGTTACGATTCCTGTTACGTCAGTTGTACGGAAGTAGAACTGTGGACGATAGTTATTGAAGAATGGTG
>Ga0194059_1000348_pt1 | contig 22509 bp, 12 predicted proteins | sample SepL6211m_MetaG_FD_163426 | JGI IMG/M metagenome (GOLD analysis project Ga0194059, IMG submission 163426) | Anoxic zone freshwater microbial communities from boreal shield lake in IISD Experimental Lakes Area, Ontario, Canada - Sep2016-L626-11m | ecosystem: Environmental > Aquatic > Freshwater >... | reverse complement strand
CTGTAAAACCTCCCGTTTTAGCATGTGGTAATCTCTTAGTTATTTTTACTTTAAAGTACATAATTCACAAAATTATACATATTCTAATTCTCCTCCTTCAGCAAGGAATCTTTTTATTTCAGGTTCTGTCATGTATTGAATATCCTCATCCTCATCTGCAGTGTTTCCACCCATAGCATAAATACCACCTCCGTATTTTGCAACACCTGTAAAACCTTGTTTATTTGCTTTATATCTACCTGAGTTAGGATCATAAGTACCTACATTATAAGCATTATTTACACCAGCTTGTTTTTCAACTGCTGTATCTTTTGCTAAAAATTGATTCTCAAGTTTTCTATTTTCAATATCTTTAGCAATACCAGTTGTAGCATCAAGAATACCTTTAGTGATGTCAAAACCTTTACTAATAGATTTACCTAGATCACCTTTGTTACGTTTAAGTAAATAATCTTGTGAGTAAGCATCATCTTTACTTTCATTCATAGCATCCATTAAACCATCATTAACATAATTACCGTCTGAACCCATTCTTACACCTGGTTTTTCACCTGTTAATGGATTTACATAATCTTCATCAACTGTTCCTGGAACTTTTAATTCAGGCACATCTAAACTAAAATTAGGATCTCTTTTTTTAATTACTTTACCTGTAAAATCAATAGTATCACCTTTGTAATCTACTGTTGTACTTAATGGATTAGCATTAGGATCAAATGCTACTTGACCATCTATTTGATATTTATGTAAATCAGGTATAGATACATCTCCACCATAAGCATATTCTGTATAATCAATTGGGCCACCGTATTCTTTTGTATGGAGCATCCCTTTTGCATAAAATATATTATAGGGATCTTTTTCATCATAAGTACCTGATGCATTTAACCAGTCTGCATATTTTTGTCCTGGTGATTCACCTTCTGGTGTATTGTATGGATCAGATAAATCATTATAGTTTGTATTACCAAATTCTCTTTGATTATCTTGTTGAAACTTTAACCATTTTTGAGCATACTCATCTATGTTATAATTAGCATCATCACCGTGAAATGGTGAATTAACACCAGTTCTTTGACCATTAATTGCATCAATAACATCTTGTTTGTTTAACTTAGATAAATCTAATTGTTGATTAGTACCTTCTCCAGTTAACCAATTCTTATTATTTCTATCACTATGTACAGCTAATTGTCTTGGTAAGTCATTAAATATTTGTGAATCAAGCCTTTGCTCTTCAGGCAATTTAAAACACATTCCACCTGGATAACAAAACTCTTCATCTTGTGAACTAGTTGCTGGTTCTTTTTCTGGATTTTCTTTGGCTTTTACTTCTGCAAGAACTTCAGGATCATTTTTATATGCATCAAGAGCAGCTACTACATTTTGATCTACATTATTACCTGCCACTGTTGGTATAACTGTTTGAGATGGTACTGTTGTATTTTCATTTACAGTTGGTTTACCAATCTCATTATAATTACCAAGTTTGTTTCTTAATCTTTCAACTTCTTTAGGATCATTGAATGTATTATTAGGATTATTACCTAAGAATCTATTAAGTTGTGCATCATCTCTTACTCCTCTTCTTTGAGCACGACCTGTTAATGGAGGATAATAAGGCATGTTACTTGCTTGTGTTGGAGCAGGAGTTGTAGGTTGTACAACTTGAGGTACATTAGGTGCCATTCCTGATCTTGTCATGTATGCTCCAAGGTTTGTTACACCAGGAATACCAGATCTCATCATCATATCTGCAACAGGTTGTCTGCGATTGTTTCCTTGTTGTGTAGGTAAACCTGCTTGAGCTGCAGTGTTTGCAGCATTTGTTGCAGGTGTACTTGAGTTTCCATAGTTAAAAGTTAATTTTGTAGGTTTAAATAAACCTTGTCTATCTCTTACAACACTTGTTGGTACTCTACCCGCAAGATTAACACCAGGAGCAGCTTCACCTGTAGCAGTATAATAAGGAGAGTTCACCTCTTCTAAATGTTTTCTCATCATTCTTCTTGGTATACCACCTTTAGCATATTGTTCTTGGTTAAAGTCTATATCAGAATCTTGATATTCTTCATCAGCAGATTCATTATCTCCTCCTCCCATAAATTTATATAGTCCAGAATTAGGATCTGTAAAACCACCAAATTGTGTAATTTGTGGACCATCATTTTCTCTATACATATTGTTTGAAAATACTCTTCCAGTATCCTCACTGTATGAATTTAAATTATTTAATGGATTACTTATACCACCTTCTTGTGCAAATGTACCATCTTGAGGAACACCAATTTGGGGAGCCCCATATGCAGAATTATATTGAGCTTCAGCTTCTTGTTTTAATATAGCATCTTGAGCAGAACCTTGAAGTGCTTTTTGAAATCCCCTAACAATATCTTCTCTACCATTTAATACATCATCTGCACCTGGAGAAGGTGTATTACCACCTTGAGCCATTTTAGCATACTTAGTATACTGTTTAATAAATGTTCTCTTACTAGGTTTAGAACCTCCAAGTTTTGCATACATTTCTTCATCTTCTGGAGTATCTTCAGTAGTTGACATATCAATATCTACATTGTACATTGCATCAAGCTCTTTCTGTTTTTCTATCTGAGCTTGTTCTTCTTCAGCTTTTTGTTGTTCAAGTAACGCCTCTTCTTCAGCAATACGTTGTTCCTCATCAATAAGTCGTTGTTTTTCAACAGATTCAGTATCTTTACTTAAACCAAGATCATCACTAACATATGTTATATACTCATCAGCAACATCTTCTGTAATACCTGCAGCAGTCAAATCCTCCTTTAATGCATCAGTATCTCCATCAAAGTCATCAGATGACATTTTTTGTGTAAGATAAGATACTATCTGTTGTTGTTGAGTAGCTTGGTTTGATTGACCACCAGCTTTATATACTCTTACTCTCTTTTTCATATAATGTGTAATATATATTAAATATAATAATTTTTGGTTTACTCAATAAACATTAAAAGTTTAATCAAGTTCTTCAACAGTATATCCTGCTTTTCTTAATAATGCAATAGTATGTTCATCTAATTCATCTTCCCATACTTCTTCTATTGCCCCACCTTGTTTGTATTCATCTGATTTTTTATCACCATATATTTCATCTCCTATTGTTCTTAACATATAAGGATCTGCACTTTTTTTTATATAGTCTATTGGTGAAATTAAATTTTTACCTAACTCTTTTAAAAATACATCACTTCTTGTTGTATTTGGTCTGAGTTCATCAAGTGGAGTATTTTCTGTTTCTAGATATTTTCTATCAGCAGCACTATAATAATCTAATGGATTATAATTATATGCGGCAGCACCTGCTGTACCTAATCCACCTACTACACCAAGACCTGCAGCAGTACCAAATTTTTCACCCAGTCTTTGTAAACCAGCTCCTGTAGTTGACCATTGAAATTCATTGTTTAATAGCTTTTGTTTATTAACATCTACATATCTATTTGAAAAAGGTTTTCTTCTTTTCAATGATACACCAGGATCAGTTAAAGGTACATTATCTAAATTTTCACCTGCTTTATTTTGAATTGGATATTCTGCATGACTTTTTCTAAATGTTCTACCAAGTACACCTTGTTTATTTGCTTCACCAAACTTAATATTTGAACCAGCTACATCAGGATCAAAGTGTGCAGAATATATATCTGCAGCATTTGTTTTACCAAATTTAGTTGTAATTGGTTTTGTAACTTCTGGTTTTACTACTCTTGTAGTTGTATTAGGTGCAATTTTTTGACCAGGTGTGTATGAATCTACATTACCATATCTATTATTAAAATTAAAAGCATTGTTTAATTCTTCATTTGATTTTGTACCAGTTTTTCTCATTAATGCTTGGTCCATGTTTTCAGCCATATCTTGGAAAGTCTTACTTCCATAATATGATTCATAACCGTGTTTATCAACTGAAGCTTTACCTTGATCAACTAAGTCATAACCATTTAATGGTCTACCTGTATGATTATATGCTGGATCTGCTAACTGGTCATATGCAGTTAATGTTTTACTTTTACCATCAATTGTTACGGTTTTAGGTTTATACTTTACACCGTCATATGTTAACTCTGTACCATCTTTTATAAACCAGTTTTTTGTATTACCATTTGGTGCATATCCACCAAATGGTTGCCACATCCCTTCTGTAGTTGCTGCATTTCTAGCTGACTTACCAGCCGCACCTGTTGATTTATAAAAATGTTGTGATGTACCATCAGGCATTTTAACTTCTACAACAGGTCTACCATCAAATGTACCATGATATTGTAACATATCATCTCTTAGTAAATCATTACTAGAAAGACCTGTCTTATCCCAATTTTTACCTGATGTTCTTAAATCACCAAGACTACTGATTACTTCATGCCCACCTCTTTGTGGAGGTCCTGTAAATTGAATTGGAGATGTTTCAGTAATAGTTTTTCCTGCTTCATTAGTAGTTGGTTTAATTTTATTTTTTATTTTACTAAATGTTGATTTTGGAGTTATAAGATTTCCACCTTCAATTACATCTCCAATTGTATTACCTAATGGTCTAACAGCACCTTCTAATTTATTACCATAACCAGGAATCCAGTTAAGTGGATTAATCTTATTTGCTGCTTTATTTAACCAAGGTAAGTATGTTTTATCTAATACATTAGCTAATACTTTATTCTTAGGTCCTACAAAATTTTGAATAAGTTCAGGAGATATACCTGCATTTAAATTACCACCACCAGTAGTTGTTGTACCAGGAATACTTTCAGGTATATACTTAGATAAATTACCTATATTTTTAAGACCGGGACGTAATGCATCCACACCTAAACCTAATAAAGATTTACCTGCCATCATTTCACCTGCACCAGTAAGCATAAGTGGATTTAATCCCGCAGCTCTATCTGGTGTTACATTGCCCATTAATTGCCCAGATAACAAACCTGGTTGCTCTCTATTAGAATTTGTCAGAGCATTAGCTATAATAGCTCCAGGTATATCACCAGCTGCAAATGTATTTAAAGCACCTGTACCGCTATCATGTATGTCTTTATATTCTTTATTAGTTAATCCTTTATTTTTATAGTTAAGAACATCTTTATCTGGATCACCCATTAATGCTGGTATACCACTTGATTTAACTAAAAAGTTAGCTAATTCTTGTGCACCTGCTCCAGTTCTAGTCCATAAAGATGGTTGTAGATTTTTTCCATATCTTGAATTAGATATGATTTCTCTTTCCTTTTTACTTAAGTTATCTACCCACTCACCGTGTTTTCTAGGATTAAAACCTTTTTTAGGTCCTAAATTTTTAGTAATATAATTGTTTTTTCTATACTGATAATCATTATAAATACTATTTGCTACACTCTCAGGTATATCATCATCACCAATACCCATTAACTTTGTTAAATTTTTAGGTCTACTCTTAAGATACTTTTGTTTTCTTTTATGAAAGTATTCTTCATATGGTGTATTCTTTTCATACTGTTCTTGTAGTTTTGACCATTCTGCTTTTTCTCCTTTAACTTCAACTGGATCCATAACAGTAGTAGCATATTTATCTTCTTCTGCTACTTGTGGTTCAGTTTCTAAACCTGTTTGAGCTTTAACTAGTTCATGTTGTACATAACCTCCTATTTCATGTTCAGGTAATTCTTCTACTACATAACCTCCATCTCTATATGCTTGTATCTCTTCATCAGTAAGCTCTAGTTCTTCACCATCATCAATAATATTATTTCTTGGGCCTGATGTATTTTTTAAATTAACTCCAGGTTTTAAAAGTTTAGATAATTGATCAGCATAAGCTTGTTGTTCTGGTGATACTTTACCTACACTTGGATCACCAGATATTATTCTACCAATTATAGTTTCTCTTTGATCTTGTTCATCTTGAGAATAGTTTTTAAAACTTTCTTTTTGCTCATCAGTCAAATTAAATGTAGGTCTTGGGTGCCCATTACGCATTGCAAGCCTTGCTCCTTCATTTTGTCTTATAGCATCTTTTTCTTGATCAGTAAGTTTTGAATAAGGATTAATGATGATGTGATTGTCTTCTGCTGCCATTCCACCTACATGTGGATTTTGACTAAAGTATTCATCTTCTTCAGGATATAAATCTCTTTCAGGAAATGTATATTGTGGTCCACCTTCTTGTTTAGTAGGTAGATTAAAACCATAGTTTAATTCATAGTGACTTAATGGATTAGGATCAAGATTAATTGAACCTAGTTTAGAACCACCTGACTTAAACTTAGAGTTAGGGTCAAATATCTTACTCTTCATGTTTTTAAATAACTTATTCTTAGCAAATAGTTTATTAGTAGCAGATATACTACTTGAGTATTTCTTGCTTTGAAGAGTGCCCCCTTTTTTAAATACTTTATCTTTATTAATATCTAAATATTTTTTAGCCATTTCTAAGAAATGAGGTAGTATTCTTTCAGTAACATAACCTTCAGCAGTAGCAAATGCTTCTTCATCAATTTGTACAATAGGATGTTTTTCACTTACATCACCTACAGCAGGCCACATATATTCACCATCTCCATAATTATGTTTTACCCAATCTTCATTATCAATACTTATACCTTTTGATTTTGCAATTGCTCTTGTTAATAATTTTCTTGTTATATGTAAAGATTCATGAGAAACAATTTCCATTATAGCTTTATCAATACCCTTTTTTTTTGCAGCACCTTGTAGTCTAGTTCCATTTATCCATAGATAAATATCTTTACCACCATTCATGATATTTGACATACCATAAATGATTGCATCTTCAGGTTTATCTTTACCAGCTTTAACATCTCTAATTACATCAGCTTCAGGTATACCACAGAATTTCTCAATGTCTTTACCTATTTTATACAAACCTGTACTATTAGGAGACATTGCTAAGGTAACTTTATCATTAATCTTTTCTGCACCTTTTAATTCAGGTAAATCAAATTTCATTGGTACCACCTTAGTTACTAGACCATTATCATTAGATAACTTTCCTGCAGTACCACCTTTTTTAGCCATTGGTGTTTCATCAACATAATCAGCATCAGGAAAATAATAATCTTGACCTTGTTGCATTGCAATACCAGGACCAACATTAGGTTGAGCCCATACTGGAAAAGGTACAGGTTCTCCTGTTTCAGGATCTGAACCCATTGTAATAGGAACACCTTTTGGATCTCCATTACCAGGTATTCTTACTGGTTTTCCTTGATTAGCAGGATTCCAATAACCCTTTGGGTCAACAGTTATATCTCTTGGCTTTGCCGGTGCTTTTGCTTTACCTAATTCTGATACAGCTTTAGATAATATTTTCTTATTAAATCCCATTATCTGAGTGATATTTGATTTTTACTATTATTTAATTTTAATATCATATTGATATCTTTTGAATCTGCTTTGCTCAAATATAAGAAATTCATATAATGTCTAAACTTTTTTCTTTCAAGTTGAGTCTTATTATAATCTAAGTTAGCAGTATTTAAAGTTTTAATATAACCATTTGACTGTGTATTCCATATTACTTCTTGAGTATAATTACCTGCAAGAACTGTTGTACCAGGAACTAGTGGACCAGTTGGAGGATATGTTGAACCTATAGGAAATTCTCCTCTATTTTTAGTTATATCCCAGAATTGATTAAATCTATATTTATTTTCCTCTTTAGAAAATAGTATATCAATAGATCCTGGATTAACTCTAGGGAATGTATTTGCTAGTGTTATATTATTTTTAGGAAAAATATTAAGATTTAAATATCCAGATACTTGTTCAGTATTATAGACTACAGCTTTATCAAAATTAAAGTCTAATACATGAAATTGATCCACCCAGTTATGTGTAGTATTTTTATAACACTCAAGTATATACTCCATAGACTTAAGTGTAGTAATTGTTTGTCCTGTAATCAATGGGATCTCAACTTCAAACGGTTGTTGTACATCATAGAAATTACAGTAACTACAGCATAAATAATTATGTTTCCATATTTTACCACCTTTAGTAGACATAAAGTACACTTTAGCAGGTATAACAAAATCAGGGTGCCAGTCATGAAATGAAACCCAATAGTCACTTTTTGGATCAAAACTCATTGTCCAAGATGCATTTTCAAATATCAATGGATCACCTACTTCAATTCTTGATTGACCATCTAATAAGAAATAATCACCATATCTATCATATGTTATTCTACCTATAAATTCAGGTTTTAAATGATAATCCTTTTTAGAAAAATAAATAGTACCATTATAGTTATCATACACTGCTTGTGTACCAATACCTGCAACAGGATTATCTGTATGAGGATAATCAGGAAAGTCTTCAATAAGTTTATATGGTAAGAATAAGTTAAACCACCATTTCATACCTTGTTGAGATATTTCTTTAAGACCAGTTTCAAATGCAAATATTCTACCTTGATTTTGTGATATATAATACATACCTGCTGGAGTAGCAATTACTCCAAACTTATTTTGAGATGATCCATACTCATACTCAACATCAGAAATTGTTACATTCTGAGGAGGATTAGCAAATAATCCACCATCACCTATTGTAATCTTAGTACCTAAATCTGTTTCAAGTGTATCAACACCTTGATAAACTAAAGGACTAGCATTCTGGAATGTAATAAACATACCTGTTTTAGCATAGGCCTTTATACTAGTAATTCTATTTTTAAATTCTTTGTAGTTATTTACAAGATACATAAACCATGCATCTTTTGAAGATTTGTTTTGTTGAGGTAAAGAATACATTACTCTATCAGGATAGTAAGTATAACACAACTGAGATACAAGAGGATTATAAAATCTTGATTGTAGAGTACCTTGTGAAAAATATTGAGTAAATACTTTAGATACACTCAATGAATAGTCATATGCATAATAGTTGCCTCTTGTAATAATTTGAGGATCCATATTGAACATTGCTGGTAAATTAGTATAACTATTATGGTCATAATGTTCTTGCCATACATTATCACCTTTTTCTCTAAAATCTACTAATACATCTGACTCAACAAAAAAGTCTCTTACTGATGAATTAGCTAAATAAAAATATGATTCTTTTACTCCAAATATTCCAGGATTATCACCTTGGTCATCACTAGGATATGTATAATTAATATTATCTAAATTATAAAATCTTTGTGGACTAACTCCTGTACCAGGATTTGGATTAATCCAGTTACCACCACTTATAACTGAAAACAAATCAGACGGGTCATATTTAATACTATTCATCCAGAATCTTGGTTCAGCAATCATGTGTCTAAGAATATAATTATATTCATATCCATCTGGTTGACCATATAACCAATCATAGAAGAAAAACATACTATTTTTTTCAGTGTATCTATTTACATAAGTGTCCCCTCCAAAGAATACTGGAGTTTGCTGAATAACCTTTTGTATTATATTTACAGGTTTATTTCCATTAGGTGTATTAATAACACATATAAAAGGACTTCTTTGTGTTGGTACATTCTCACCATTGTAATTTAATGTTTGTTCATATGGTGTAATTGGTATTTGCATCACTGAATCAAGTTGACCATATTGATTTCTTAGTCTTACTTTAATACCTGCATATTGACTTGCAATAGGTAAGTTAAATTCATTAGACTTTTCAGTATCCATATCAACAGGTAAACCTGCTTTTATTGCAGTACCTAATGTAACCAATGATAAATCTGCGTTAGGTCCTAAAATATAATCTGGACCCACATCATTTTTATTCTTATCAGTAGTTCTTAAAGTTACAGTGGTTTGTCTTTTAAGATTATTAATTATATAGTTAGTATTACTTGGGCCAAATGCTTTTACATTTTGTATGTTATTGCTTAAGTAAAAATTATCATTAATATTAAATCTCTGTACTTGTGCTAAGTTAGGCGCATTAAAATTAGTATAGAAACCTTCAGCTATTGATTGTAACGCATATTGTCTATATGGTATTAAAGCATAAATAACTTTTAATGTAATATCTGCACCTTGTGAAAAAGAAAATAAATATTTACTAAACCCTGGTATCAAATTCATTATTGCATCAAAAGTAGTTCCAAGCATTTGAGTACCACTCAATTCTTGTATAAAATCTGGTGCTGTATATATACCACCTTTACTTAATCCACCATTTTCATCAAATGTTTTATATGCATTTTCTAATGATGGTGTTCCAGTAAAGGCCTCTGAAACAGAACCAAGTCCAAACCAAAAATTTTGTGCTGCATTAAATACGTTTTTTGAAGTATTAAAAGCAGTTACATCTGAATATTCTTCAGGCTTTGTTTCAATTTTACCACCTCCGTTATCTGTATAAGTTATACTTGCAATTGAAGTACCAGTTGTATATCCAGCAGCAACTACTAAATCTGTGTTTTCAGTTCCACTTGCTCCACCTTTAATTGGATCACCTTCTATATCTGGTCCAAATACTCTTTGGAATCCAGCACCTGGTTGTGTTATTGTTCTTTTACCAAGTGAGTCTATTATTACTTCTATCAATCCACCAAAAATCATTGCCCACATAGCAATGTTACTAATGAGTTTATTTTTAGGATGTTGATCTGGTTCTTGAAAGTATTGTACAGATGTCCCTAGTAAACTACCATATAGTTTTAATTCAGTAACAGATAAGTAAGGAGTTCTAAAATTAGTATCTGGTGAATGAAATGTTACCATATTAGTTGGTATCTCTTGATTAATAGTATCCTTATTGCTATCAGTCAATCTAATATATGGATCATTAAACCCTGTAACATTTCCACCTAATACATCTGAAGATGGATATATAGTATTAAAAGGATAGTTAGGATATAATCCTTTTCTACCTTTATTTTCATTACCCTTGATATCATAACTACGCATGTTATTAAGCATACCTTTAGCAATGATAGATCTATTACCTTCTCTTGAACCTCTTAGTATTTCATATCCTACAATTCCTGGTATATCATTTCCATCATTATCTTTTGGTAGAATAATGTTTTTAAAATTAACACCCATTAGTCTTATGGTTTGGCCATCTTGCCCAAAGTGATTTGTTAAATAAGAACCATTACAGATATTATCAGGAAATTTATGATGTCTAATGTATTTACCACATAAATCAAATTGTTTATCAGTTGTACCTGACCAACACTGAGATGATGAATCCCATATATCATGTCTATTATTTGGGTACTTTTCAGTTGACTCCCAGTAACCCATAGTACCTTGAGCAATTATAGTACCGCCATCAGGTAAAGTTCCAGATGCAGCAATTGCATTTGCAGTATTATATACTTCAAATACTCTGTCATTAGCTTCATCAATACTGTTTATATCAGCAGGTAATTGAGCAATTTCTGAAATATTATTTACATTAGGATTAGTATATTCTACAGCAACTCTCCCAGGTATATGGTATGAAGAAGACTTATCTCCAGTATTATAAACCCATCTGATAAAGAAACAATATACTTCATCTCTTAAGTAACTAGTATTACTACCTCCATCAACATAATAGTTGTCTGGATACTCAACAGAAACCCATTGAGCTTGTATCTGATTAGCTAAAGGCTGATAGTTAAAATCAAACTTAGACCTTGGAGCTATTCTTAATAGATAATTATTAACCTCAGTAATCTGATCAGATGTTTCATATACAGCATTTCTTAAAGGTATTTGTTCTATTGGTATAGTAATAAGTGTATCCTTTATCTGATCTAAATGTATTACTGATGTACCTGTAGAATATAAACCAATTCTTTTAGCAACTGCACCTTGGTTAATTATCTGTACTACTACTAATTCAAATTCATCAAAATTAGTTGAGTCAGCTGTAATAAAAATATCAATAGAACCTTGTGGATCAACTCTATGCCATACAGGTTGTAAATTACTTGGTGAAAAATAATCAGTAACTCTTTGACCTTTTATAGTATATGCAATAGTAACAAAGTAAGAACCATTTAATAATACTCCACCACCTATACCAGGTTTAACTTGTATAGTAGGTGTTTGCATTAGTCTTGCTAATCTTAATTCCTCACAATTAAGTGTTTTTAAATCTATACATGTAATACATCCTTGTGGTACATAACCCGCAGGACCAGGTAAAACCATACCATCTTCATCTGTACATTCTTGATTCCATTGAACTCCTGGCCATTGTAATGTTGCTCCACTAATAGTATTACCATATGTATTGTTTCCAATCCATTCATAACTTGAACTTGGCCATAAATCATTATCACCAATGTTTAAATATCTATCTGGATTATTTCCATCAGCAAAATATACAGCCCATGAGCAATCTTCTTTCTCTCTTGATGCTCCAGTAATTAAATATCTTTTGTCAAAATTTAAACATGCATCTTGTACAATAATTCTATAAGTACAAGTATCTTCTTCAAATAATCCTATTTCATGTCCAGTAGGTAAACCTACACCAGATAGAGGATATGCAACAGTAAATAATATCCACTTATCAGAATATAAATGAACAGACCCAATAATATATTTTTTTCCAGATAATGTTGCACCTGCTTCACCACAAAACATATTTGATGTTTCATTAGATAAAGTACCTACGTTACCTTCAATAGTATTGTTCACAGCATTACGTGCGTGTGTCCACATACCTTCAGCAATGAATGTAGGATCAGAATCTTTATTTAAACCTTTTACAAAAGTATTTGTTTTATTTTCACTTGTATCTTGTATATTTTTCTTTGCCATAATATCAGGTATTATAATATTCTCATACTGTTGTAACTATAACTTTTAAACATGTCATAATACTTAGCATACTGTGCTCTTCTGTTAGCCATCCATAAGCCTTTCATCTCTGCAAAGTTTGGAGTATTTACAATTGATAAAGCATAATTTCTAGCAGCTTTAAGTCTTTGCTCAATAAGTGATAACTTTTGAGATACATCCTCACCATTAAGAAACAAGTTTTCAAATATTCTTTGCTTCATTGCATACTCATAGTATTCATTGATCTCATCATGATCCGGAACTAATAAGTTACCATCAGCATCTTCTAGTGCTCCTTGGTAATTAAGATATACTTTACCACATTCAAATGTAGTATGTAAGAATCCGTCTTTAAGCCACGCAGTATTTGGCGCATTTAAATAAAGATTTGGGCAATCACATTCTATATTCTGAGATGCTTTAAATCTTAATGGTAGTATTGCTGTATAAACTCTTGTTACTCCTGTAGGTAATACTTGTATCAATTCAAATTGTTCACCTTTACAGTTAGAGAATACTCTAGGTTTAATACATGTATCCCCAAATGGGTTATTAGGATCAAATCCTGGAACTACTACTGGAGAACAATCTGTAACATGACCTTGACAAGCTGCAGTATGATTACATGGATTAGCATTACATGTTCTACAGTTAACAGTAGGAGGAGCACATTGATCTATAGTACTTGGTACCTCATTATACGGTACTTCCATTATAGTAGTACCACCATGTTGATAACCCACATGTTCTTCAAATGTACCACATATAGATCCAAAGTTCATAGTAAAGAAATCATCAGGTAGTTTAACCTTATGATGCTCTACTTCTAATATAACTTCTTTAGTCATATTGATTCTTAACCCTAAGTCATATGTGACTCTCCTAGCAACTTTAATAAGTTGTTGAGGCTCTATCATATTTTCAAGAGCATATGTGTTTAAATCAATTGTAACATCTTCCAATAGCTGGTCAAATGTTCTAAACTTGAGTGTATAGTTAAAGTCCATTATCTTAATGAGTTTTGACTATCATCTGGACCATTAGTAGGTATACTGATAGACATAGTTAATTCTTTTAATACATATTGTTCAATCTCACCAAATAGATAATCTGGAAAAGGTAATTGATCATCATTTCTAAACTTGCATTCCTCTGAAGTATCACAGGTAAAACCTGATATGTTACCTTCAAATACACCTTCAACTTTAATTGCTTCCCACTGTACATTTGGCATATATAAGTAACCATTCAAATACCAGAAATATTTTCTAGTATTATATTTAAAACTTGTAACTTTAGTCATTGATGAATATGTACCTGGATCAGTTCTGAATAATTCTACTGATGTATCTAATGAAGATACAGTACGTATAAGTGGACCATTAAGTCCATCAAAAAACTTAGGTAGCTTTTCTTTAGTTCTTTTTATATAACATCCTGATGTAATTCCTACACATCCAGCTTCAACTTTATCTATGTCAATTAACTCAACATAAGTCAATGTAGAAAATATTGAACTGATCTTCATTAATCTGTTCTGGTTGTCTTCTCTTTTTAATAGAGACTTGCCATATTTAGATATAGCAAAGTATATAGTTCTATCAGTTAAGAATGGATCTTCCTTAACTGCTTTAAGAGCATTTCTTACTCTTGATATTGCTTCTCCTATAGTTGTCATATGTCAAATTCATTATATGTTTCTAATCTTTTATTATCTCTATCTTGTGCATAGCTTTTTTTAATAGCATACTCAAACATCTTACGTATTTTTTTCATTGGATCAACCTGAATATAAATAGGCCAATTTGTTGAATATGTTTTAGCAACTCCTCTTTTAAATAATCTACATCCATTGAATGCCCAGCATTCTCTATTACTGAATCTGTATTTATTTTGTAGTGTTGTATAAAATATCTTTGCTAGTTTACCGTCTGTATCCCAATTATTATTTGTAACTATCACACCATACTTAGTTGACTTAGCAAAATCAATATTTTTTTTCTTGCTTGTTTGACAGGTCCCTATAAATATGTGCCCAATGTTTTCTGGTAACTCTACACCATCTCTTGTATCAATTACAGTTTCCCAAAACACTTTATGAAAAGTATTGCAAATAGTTCTTAGGTCTTTATCACTTACATCTTTAAATCTTTTATGCTTTTCTCTAAATGCATTGAAGAATTTTTGATTCAAGATGTGATGTACTTCAGGTCTAAATCTTTTACCTTTTACATCTGGCCCTTTAAATACTTTACTTTCCATATCCTATATATTAATATACTAAAAATTTCAGACTTATAAAAGTTTACAAGTCAAAACAAATATAGTACATATAACTCATATATAAAAAATAACCCCGGTAATGAGCACATACCGGGGTCTTGTTGTTAGCCACAGAAACCAACAAACTGCGACATATTTTTAAATATTGTCTTATGGTACTAGATTATAATTTGTAGCAGTTGTTAATTGCCAAATATAACTAGAACCATTGTCTTTTATACAAACTAGTGTCATACTTACTTTTCTGCAATTAGCAGCACCTACAACAGCTCCATTAAAAGTTATTGGTAAACCCAATCCTCCTGTAGTAAAAGTTTGTTCTAAAATATCAAATCCAGAAGGTACACTAAAACTTGCGTAAATAGTATCTCCAAGTTGTCCTGGGTCTATTGACCAATTAGATAATGTAGCTGGAGTAGCTCCTGCTGCAATTATTTCTATTTTATCCCCAATAGAACAAGTACCATATACAGGAAGTGTTAATAAAGTACCTGCTCCAGTTGTATCTCTAATAATATATCCATTATTAGGAAGCATTAAAGCAGATGGACTAATACCAAATAATGTAGTCCAAGTCATAGCACCAGGAGGAGTAGCAAGAGTAACCCAATGAGCATCTCCATTTCCAGTAACATCAGTTAACACTTTATTTATACCTTGTGTACCATCAATTACTTTAATACCATAATTAGTACCTAATCCAGCTACAGTAAAACTTCCACCAATAGCTGTAGTACCTAAAGCACTTACTGCTAAACTTTCTGTTCCTATATTAACGGCCCCAAAAGAAGCTGAACCTTTTACTCCAGAATTAGTTCCAACACCAGCTCCATTACTTGCACCAACTATACCCTGATAACCAGAAGTATTTGTAACACCTGTCACCCCTCCAACTGTTGAGGTAACGTAAAGGTTACTTCCTGCTTGTGGTGCAATACCAATACCTACTGTTGTCCCATTATCGCGTATCACCCCTATACCTAAAGTAGTTCCATTTGGAGTCCACCGTGCTACATAATCTGTAGTACCTGAACCTGAAACTCCACCACTAGGAGTAACCCAATGAGCTTTACCGTCTAGTGTAATACAAGTTAATACTTTTCCTGCTGCTTCTGTTCCATCTTGTAATTGTGCTGCATATCTATTTCCTCCACCTGTAACCGCACCTACATTAGAGTAAATTCCAATACTATCACTTGTACTAGTTTGGGTTTCTACATTTGCATATAAAGCATAATTACTTATATTAGTTCCTTGCATAGTTGGAGCTGTTCCAACATATGAAACAATACCAACTTGTGTTGGATATCCAAGAGATGTATTTCCTTGTACTCCAACATTTAAACCTTCATTTAAACCTCTAGAATTAGAAGTTCTAAGTTGCAATGCTGTAATATTTCCATTTTGTGCCGCAGCTGGTGTTGCTGAAATTTTAGCTGCTATATTTGTTACATAAGCACCATTAACTGTTGATGTATAATCAACAAGAAAAGGTATTTTATTTATTACCGTTTCTTTTACAACAAGTTTACTTGTAGCATATAATGCAGGATCTCCATTTATGGCAACAGTAGTATTATTATCTCTAATTAATCCTGTACTTAATGTAGTTGAATTTGGTGTCCAACGTGCAACATAATTATTTATACCTGAACCAGCTACTCCTGTAGCAATAAGTGGACTAGCTGGTGTACCAAGACCAGTAATAGTTGTACCATCTACTGAAATTCTAATAATAGGGTTTCGTGGATCAGTATTATCAGTATTTAAACCTGTAACAGATTGAACAAGTCCAGATATTTCTTCACAGAAATATGTTACAATACTATCTAGTGCTTCAGCTACTGAAGAGTCTTGTGCTACCACAATGTCTAAACCACATAGAATATCAGGTAATGTAAATACAATACACTGTGCATCAAATACTTCTGAACACGGTTGAGGATTTGGACAAGCCGCTGGAGTTGGGCATGGTGGTAAAGAAGGATAAGCTTCTTGACAACCGCATTTTATACATGTATTCATAATATTTTTTATTTAACTTTTTGAATTGTCATTCTTGCTGTATCACTTGCGTTTGATACATATGAAGCATCTGTAAAATTAACTATTGTAAGACATAGTTGTGTACCTGCTGTAATTGTAACGCCTAACATACAACCGTTTAAATAAACAAGTCTTGTGATGTTTCCTATTGCAACAGTTGATGCTATTTCAATATCTGTTGCACCTACATTAGTTATACCAGCTACTACAGAACCACTATTAAAACCTGATAATGGTTTTTGAAGTTGTATAAAAAAGCTTAAATTATATACGCCTGTAGCAGGACAAGTCCATATACCTGTTAGTGGATCATATGCATTATCTTCATCATAAATCTCAGGCATTATTTGTATAGTACCATCTGCTAAACTAGTAGATATTGTAGGAGTAATATTAGCAAGATTAGTTGGAGCACCACTTGCAAACATAGCACCTGGTACAATAACATCAGCTGTTAAAGTATATGTTGGTCCTACACCTACTGATAAATTAACAGTAGCTGTATCTGCTATTGATGGAGCTTGAGGTATTACAGTTCCACTAACTACATATGCAGGTCCACCTGTAACAGTCATAGTGATAGTTGGAGTATTTAATCCTGTTATAGATACTGCTGTTTGATCTCTTAAATCTTTAATACAAGCCCAAATATTTTTAATGGTATCGCATATCTTTGTTGAAGGTGCTACCCATAATCCTGCATAAACTGCAGACATTGTTGAAGCTGGATTAGCTTTTGAAACATCAGATGGTAATACTGTTTGACTTGCAACTGCATTTGCTAAACATCCTGAATCACCAGTTACACCAACAAATGAAAACCATATGTCATTAATAAATGATTCAATAACAATATTAATTGGTTGAACAGTATTTATTAATAATGGAGGTGTAGATGGCAATGTAGCAAACATTGTCATTGTAGGTGTAGTATAAGTAGGAGGAACAGTGTTTTCTAATACAGTTACTCTATCATCTAAATCATTAATAGCAATTTGTTGTAATGAAATTGTATTTACTATATCACATATTCTATTACCAATTGTAGTAACATAGTTTGTTAAATTCATTGTTGTTGCTGAACCTACTTGAAAACATGGTGCTACTTCTACAAAACAATCTGTTGGACATCCTGTTGATGGTGTAGTACCTCCGTCAGATGGAATAGCATTATCAAGTTCACATACTTTTACTATTAAGAAATTAATCAGATCAGTAAATGTTTGTGGAGCACAATTAGCTAAATTAAAACAAGTTATATCATATGCACTAATATTTAGTATATCTAAAATGTTACATAGTTCAGTAGCTAATTTTTCAATTACATCTGTAATATTATCTCCTTTACATAAATTAATACATGGTAAATCCGGTCCACCCCAAATTACACAATTTGAAGATGTTGGACTACATGGAGAATTATCAAAGTTTAATGGTTTCATATCTTTTGTATATATTATAATATAAGTATTTTAATTAAGAATTACAACCACATCCGCAATCAATATCTCTTTGACAACATGGATTGAATGGTGCACATAAATAATCAGGGTTGTTAATTGCTTGTAACTCAAGTAATTGGAACTTGATATCAAGACGGTAGATTTCTTCTTCAGAACAACACGGTGTTATACCGTATCTTTGAGCTATTACATCTCTATAAAGTATCTCAGCATATGCACATGTAATTCTTTCATAGTACTGTATTGAACATGATGGAGAATTATAACCCGGTCTTACACCTCTGAAAATTAATATAACTGGACATTTACCATCTACACATTCACCATAGTCAGTAATGATTTTTGGTAATGACCATGGCTCAGGAAATAACCATTTTAATACACAATGTTTATCACTTACTTCACCTGGCTCAAGTATAATATCATTACCTTCTGTGTTACCATCACAATCTCTATATGTAAAAGTTTGTGTGAATTCACTATTGTTTGTTACTGTACAACATAAACATGGGTAATCAAGTGAACACTCTTGACAATCTGCAAACTCTGTACTAATGATTACTAAATCATCAGATGAGTTAATAGTTGTTTCTTCAACTGTCCAACAAGTATCAGGATAAAATGTAAGTTTAATTACTGAAGATAAATACCCTGATAAATTAGTAGTAGTAAATATACTTGGTCTTATACCATCACAATCAGTTAATTTATATCTTGGAGTTGCACATTCAATACAATCAGGATAATTATTTTTAAATACTATTGTTACAGGACTAGGTACTTGACCTTCATATATTGTAACATTATAACATCCTATATAATCATCAAGTGTAATTGTTTGACCTACATATGCTGATAAATCTTGTGATGTATAAAGTATAATTGGTTCTGAGTTACCACATGATTCTAATCTATAATAAAATACTGGTACACAATCTTCACAAGTTGCATAAGTATTTATAACAGTAGTTTCTACTTCTCCATCACATTCCTCACCGTTTCTAGTTATTGTCCAACATCCATCACGTTCAGCAATCTCAACTGTTTCATTTAATACAAACGGGAATGCTAGTTCTTGATTTGTACTTATAAGTATCTCTCCTGTTACACAGTTAGTTAAGTTATAACAATAGTTTGGACAACCAGTAATTAAATTACACTCGTCACCTACAAATATTTCATTATTTAATCCTGATACTGTAGGATATGAATTTGAGCAAATTATAGCAGGTAATGGTGATGTTTCAACAATATAAGTATCAGCAAGTACAACATAAGAAACAGTACCTGTACCTGTAATAGTATAACATTGAGGTAAACAAACATTACATGGTAGTTCATAGTATATTGAAATCGGTGTAAGAATACTTGGTATAATATCAGAAATTAATATATACCAACAAGAAACTGGTTCTAAGTTAGTATAGACTAAGTCACCAACATTAGCCGCACACCGTGGACAACCAACAGTATCAGTATATATAACTTCATCATTAATACAATTGACTAACTTATAATAAGTGTTTCTTCCTGGAAATGCTAAATCGTAATTTTCTGCCATTATGTTTTATTTTTTTGGTTGTTGCTTAAGTTTCACTTCATATGCTGTAATACAGTTAGTGCATACTTGAGTTTTATTTGATGCAACTCTCTTTTGACATCCACAAGAAAGAGCTTTTTTACAATTAGGACATGCTGCCATTTTTATTGGTTTTAATGGGTTAACAACTTTTACAATTAATTTTTTTCATCAACTTTACAGCATAGTTGTAAAGAGACATTCCGTTTCCTGGTTCATGACAGAACTCTACTTTTGCTTTAGCAGCATCCAAGTACATCTTAGCCATTTTTAATTTTTCCAGTTTTTGTTGAATACTTACTGGGGGCTCACACGCAGCAAGATCTAAATTACATAAAATAGTATTATAAGTATTTAATGCTTTAGATATTCTTAAGTGATTATACTCTACAAATACTAAATCATTAGGTGATACACTATACTTAAATACATATATACCATCTGGTAAATCACTCAATACCGTTGCACAGTTTTGTGTTTGCAATTGTAAATCACATGCAGTAAGTATTGTATTAGCTCCTGGTACAATTGTAAGTTGTGTTGAGTAATTAAATCCTGGTACCGTTACATTTAATGTAGGGCACGTAACTGGAATTAACGTAGAATAAACACTAGTATCAAGAACTGAGATGATACATGTGTTTAATACTGTTGGGACTTCTAAACTTAATATATGATGTGCCATAATTATTTATAAAAAAAGGGAGGGAAAACTAATTCACCTCCCTTTGTTAGTATTGTAAGATAACTACTTATTAAGCAGTAATGTCAATTAAAGGAACACAAGCTGTGATAGCTTCAATTACTTCTAACTCAACACATTGACCACAGTTTGCAGTCCAGTCATTAACAAATTGTTCAAATGTAGCATCAGGACCATTAGTGATAATCTCTAATAAATATTGATCATTATCAAATGTACCAGTTGGGTTATTGAAACGTGGAACTGAATGTTGTAAATAATATCTTGTATAGAAAGCTGTTCTATTGATAGTATTTAAAATCTCATTTCCTTGAGTCACCTCTCTGATTCTGAAATCTGTAGCAAAGAAGTTTTGTCTGTATCTCTCAGATAAGATTACATCTCTTGCAACTGACTCACCAAGACCCATTGCTTGTAAACCTGTACACTCAGTAACAACACATAATCCTTCAAATTCACATGGAGCACCATTGTAATCAACTAAAGAAGCATACAATTTAACTGGCTCTTTTTCAAAGAAGTCAGAAGTTTGGAATGTACAGTCAAGGAAATCAGTTCCTGCATAAGCACCAAATAAAGTAATACCTGCGTATTGACCTGCTGTGTGTCCTGGAGATACATAGTTATCCCAAGTACCACCGATTGTGTAACCAGCTGGAGCAACAAATGTACTTGTATCTGTTCCTGGTTTGTACCATAAAGAATTATCTTCAGCAGTAACTACTGGTAATACAAATGGAGAGATAACTGTTCTTGCTGAATCAACAATAACTGGAGGTGAACTAATTGAACCTGGTTGATTATAACCAACAATTGCATTAGCCCATTGGATCATTACTAAAGTACCATCAACATCTACTGGAGCAATTGCTCCTGCTGGACAACATCCTGTGTAAGCTTCAACAGTTAAGTAAGCATTGTGATTTAAGAATCTTAATGCTGGAGATCCTTTAACGTCAATACGTAAAGAATAAGTCTCATCACATAAAAAATCTCTTTCACATGTACCACCTTGTGCTGCAGTAAATGGAGTGAATCCAATGTTAATTACATTTTGTTGAGCAACATTAGGATCTACTCTGTAAAATCTATTAATGTATTTAGGATTAATAGTTTTAGACTTGTTAGATTCTAAGTACCCACCATGAGAACCAATCTTGTCTTTAGAATACAATGATCCTGAAGCAAGAATTAATGGGCAACATCCGTTAGGTGCTGAGTTAACATCAACTAAATCCCAAGTTTTTGGATCAACAAAAGCATAATCACCTGTAGCAAGAATGTTACCTGGTGTACCTAGTTGTCCGTTTCCTAAATCTGTGAAACCTTGTGTTCCAACAAAAGCCTTCTGGAAGGCGTGATTAAAATAAGCCATAACTTTTTAATTTTAATTTATAAACATATATATAATATACTAAAACATTTTGTTTTAGCAAAATTATTTTAAAAATAATAATTTGTATTTAGCTGAGTTAAGTGATGACTTAACTAAATCTAAATCATTTACTATTTCAGAGTAAGGCATTTTAGATTGTAAACTTGTTACCATTGTAACTAAGTCTCTAATATAACTTAATCCTTCTGTAGGTGATGCAAGAGTTCTTGGTGCTACTTCTGAGTACTCAAGTATTCTTTCTGCTGCTCCTTGATAACCTTCTGCTAAATCATCAG
>Ga0194059_1000347_pt1 | contig 22526 bp, 21 predicted proteins | sample SepL6211m_MetaG_FD_163426 | JGI IMG/M metagenome (GOLD analysis project Ga0194059, IMG submission 163426) | Anoxic zone freshwater microbial communities from boreal shield lake in IISD Experimental Lakes Area, Ontario, Canada - Sep2016-L626-11m | ecosystem: Environmental > Aquatic > Freshwater >... | reverse complement strand
ATCTTTCAGAGATTCGAATCGTCCTATCAACCGTTGTGCAAGATCCCCAGCGCTCGCGCATAACACGCCAAGTTACCGAGAGTGGGCGCTCGCTAAATTCAGGCAAAAACTCGGCCAAAATCAGATCACTTAGCTCCAAAAGGGCGCTATCGCTCTTGCGAAGACGATTCTCTCGCTTTAAGACCAGGTCAATCATCTCTGGAATCATTTCAAACTCTTGGCGACGACTTAATCTGTCTGGAATATGGATTTCTATCACGCCATTTTGACGAAAAGCGTTAAGTGTCCGCTTTCTCCTTGAGCTCCTTACCACCCTAAATTCTGGAAGCCTTGAAAGTAGCTCTTCATGTTCTTGCTTAATGGTTTTCTTAGGGGTGAGCGCAGGCATATTCGGGAAGATATCGGCAAAAATTTCACCTTGGATAAAGTTTTCCACGGAATCCGCGTTTTCATTACTCGGCGTAGGAGAATTAGGAGAGTCGAAGTTCATACTTACGTATTACCGCCCTTTTCCCCAGAAATAGAAGAGTTATCAACCACTTATACACAAGTTTATCAACAGCACTTGATTTATATCTCACATTAGTGGGTGATTGCCGCGATCTATTTATGGATTATTTCGGGCGTGCAAAGTATTTGATAATAAATATGTTTTTATTGAAAATATTCGGCGTTGCGAAGCACGTTATAAGTTGATTATGGCTTCTATTTACTTTAAGTTCTAGCCACGAAGTTCTCGGATAACCGTTCGTTGTTTGCAAGGGGAAGGCAAACAAAGAATCGTGCGCCCGGGGACTTCGCTTTTTTATTTCAAGAAGTTAAAAGTTGTTGAAAGTTAAATTAATCCTGATAAGTCATCCGGAACGATGGTGCTAGCCAAGAATTTCTTAACATCTTGTAAATCTTCAGCTCTCGGCAATAGCGCAGGATCTTCCCATCGTTGATCGCGATCGGCTAAACCAATTTCGCTATCAACTTCAAACCAGAAGTGTGAACATTCGCGCATCTTTCTTGGTGAAACTTCTAACCCAAGTAGCGTTGCAAATAATTGTTGAGTTGGAGATTTTGTTGCACGGCCTCGGCGCAATGTTTCGCTAAGTGCGGGATAAGAAGGAAGACGATCGCCGACAGCTTTTGTGGTTACGTAATCAATCCAACCTTCTATAAGTGCCAAAATCATCTCCAACTTTGCAAGTGCAGCATCTTGAGAAGGGCTCTGTTCTGGTTTGAAGAGGCCAGCGTTTATTGCCACTGAAATAGACTCTGGATTATTGATATCTAATTCACCAGTTTCCAGCGCTCGTTCTGCTTGTTCTTGAATTGAATCAATATCTATTTTGATACCAGCGCCATATGCAGTGATTGCCTCTTGAATATATTTAGATAACCAAGGTGCATGTGAGAAGAGTCTTGAAGCAGCAGCTTCTCGGATGGCTAGGAAAATACGAATTTCATCATTCGGGATATCTAGGCCCTCGGCCCAGACTGAAATGTTCTGGGGGATTAATCTGGCTTCGCTATGTGTAAATAACGGGATAGCAACATCATTAGAACCAGTAATTGAAACAGCCAATTGCCCAACGGATGTTCCAAGCTGGCTTGCGATCAAAGAACCCATAAACGCGCGCATGATTGGGGTGATTGCAGCAAGTTCGGGGGCACTTGCACCACCAGCCTCGGATATTTCTCCCATCGGGCTCTCTTTCAATACATTGGTAAGCGCAGTTGCCATTCCATCGGCCAAAGGTTCAATCAACTTCGCCCAATTTGCGACCGATGAATCAAGCCAATCGCGTCGGCTCCATGCCGGAAGATTCGATCTAGAGAGAGCTGGAAAATTTGTAGCTTCATCGAGCCAAGTGTTTGCAATATCTAACGCAACTTGGGCATCGGCAATATCTTGAGAACCAATTGGAAGTTCACCTTGACTCGAAACAAATTTGCGCGCAACATCTCGAAGTGTTTCTGGTGAAATAAGTGGACCAGTTGTTCCGGCGCTATTAGCAGCGGCGAAGAGGGTCTGCGGATTTAAACCAAGATTTGAAAGTTGGGCAAAGAGTTCGTTGAAATTCGGATTGTTCTGATTATTAGGATTGTTCTCGTCAAATGGGTCTGTAGGCCCGAAGCCAAAGTTATTGCTCATCTCAGCCACTCCATCCCAGAATTATTCCTAAATCTTTCTTAACTTTAACATTTGCCTTGGCGGCAAGTGCAAAGTAGTTAACCATATTTAACTTAACCAAACCTAGGGAAAGAATCTTCCCGAGATTCTCAGGTTTCTTAAATACTTTAAATATTCTTAAATAATGCTCTGAATTTTGAGTTAGAAAAAGAAATTGTCAGCGTAAATGGTTAAGGTTGGCAAAATGAAGATGATGTTAGCCGCCGCTGCCTCCAGCAGCCCGGCCTTTGCCGCCCTTATCTGGTGGCTCGTGCCCTTCTTTGCCGTACTAGGGGCAGTAATTTACGTTGTCTGGGTTTCAAAATTTAAGGATAAATATGCAAACGAGACTAATCGCTCGGTGAGCAAATTCCAGAGTTTCCAGCACAGCTTCCGCGAAGAAAGTAATTTCGAAAATAATAATGACTCCGCACCCAATACCTAAATATCTCTCAAAGCCTCCGCTCTATTTTCTAATATTTATAATTGTTTTTACCCTCTTCGTCCCACTCCCTTTCGCAATCATTTCCCCGGGCCCGGTAACTGATCTACTTAGCAAGGGCGTCAAGATAACCGGCGATTTAAAACCTGCGATGTCCGAGCAGCAAATGAAATCAGGCAAACTTTTCTCACTCTCGGTTTTTGTCAACAACCCAGAGAGCAAACCTCCAGGAATCCTTGTATTAGAAGCTTGGCTCCGCGGTGACACAGTTGTCTTGCCCAATGAAGTTGTTTATGAGCAAGGCGAGACCACAAAAGCAGCTGATGCCAAAGCGAAGAAAGATATGAAAAATTCAGAAGTGCGCGCCGCAATTGCTGCAGCTAACTTCTTAAAGCAGGCATACCCAAATGAGCCGTTAAATTGGAGCCCATCGGATATTAAATTTGTAATGGAAAAAGTTGGTGGCCCAAGTGCTGGTCTCGCATTCTCTCTCGCTCTTATAGCCAAACTTCGGGAACCCCAGTTAATCGCTGATCGTAAAATCGCAGTAACAGGAACAATTGCTGAATCCGGCAAGGTAGGAAGCATTGGCGGAATAGATCAGAAATTAATTTCGGCAATAAGTGCTGGCGCTTCGATTGCGGTGATTCCTAAATCAAATTGCCGAGACATTACGGTAGAAACAAAGAGCTTGCAGATAATCGCGGTAACGAACCTCTCTGAAGCGTTTCACGGATTAATTAGCCCCGAAGTTGCCAAATCTATGCGCTGTAAGGCCTGAATTTCGCAACAAGCGTTGGCAGTCGGTTTGCCCGATTTTTCCCACTAGGTAGAGTATGGACATGAGTTCATTTCAGTTTCCAGGTAATCCATTTTCCGGTTCATCAAATCCACAAAATCCAATGCGCCCAAAGCGTCCAGGACCACTTGCTTTAACAGTTATCGCCCTCGTAATTCTTGGGGCAGTAATGGTGGGCATGAGTGGTTTTTACGCCGACCTACTTTGGTTTCGTTCTGTTGACTTTGTTTCGGTATGGAGCACAATTTTAACTACAAAAATAACTCTCTTTATTTTCTTTGGACTTGTTACTTCATTCTTCATAACATCAAACGTTTATCTGGCATTTAGAAACCGACCAATTTATGCGCCAGTTTCAATTGAAGCAGATAACTTAGAACGCTACCGTGGCCAACTTGAACCAATTCGACGTTGGGTTTTAGTCGCGATTTCAGTCGGCTTCTTTTATTTTGCCGGAACATCAGGGATGACTCTCTGGGAACCTTGGTTGCAATTTAAGAATGCAACACCTTTTGGAGTTAAAGATTCACAATTTGGCTTGGATGTTTCATTCTTTGTATTTAAGTTGCCTTTCTATCAAGCGCTAATCGCCTGGGCAATTTCAACACTAGTTCTAACAATATTGGCGGCTACAGCAGTTCACTATTTATATAGCGGAATTAGATTGCAAGCAGCAGAGGACAAGACAACTGTTGCGGCTCGAGTTCAACTCTCAGTTCTTCTAGGAATATTGGTTTTAATCAAAGCCGTTGCATATTGGTTTGATCGCTATGCGCTTGCATTAAAAGAGGGAAGATTAATAACCGGACTTTCTTACACGGATGTAAATGCAGTCTTGCCGGCAAAAGCAATCTTGGCTGGAATCTCCATAATTTGTGCGCTTCTATTTTTTGCAAACATAATTCGCCGCTCTTGGGTGCTTCCAGCAGCTGGAGTAAGCCTTCTCGTTATTTCATCGCTATTAATCGCTGGTATTTATCCCGCTGCAATTCAACAGTTCCAAGTAAAGCCAAGTGAATCTTCAAAGGAAGCGCCATTTATCCAGCGCAATATTGAAGCCACCCGTGCGGCATATGGGTTAAGTGATGTGAGCGTCAAGGATTATCAAGCAACGATTGAAACTTCCGCTGGACAATTAAAGAATGATGCAGCAACGATTTCAAATATTCGCCTTCTAGATCCAAATGTTGTTCCATCAACTTTCCGCCAACTTCAACAAATTAAGCCTTATTACAACTTCGCTGATTCACTCGATGTGGATCGCTACACAATTGATGGGGCAAAGCGTGATTCAGTTGTCGCTGTTCGCGAACTAAATATCGAAGGCAATCCAGCGCGAAACTGGATTAACGATCACTTGGTTTATACCCACGGCTTTGGTTTTGTTTCTGCGCTTGGAAACACAATCGATACTGATGGAAAACCAACATTTAGTGTTGGCGATATTCCACCAACATCAGGACTAGGTAAGTTTGAACCACGTATCTACTTTGGTGAAAATGTCCCTGACTACTCAATTATCGGTGGCGCAAAATCAAGTAAGGCAACCGAACTTGATTATCCAGATGATAAATCTGCGAATGGTCAGAAGAACTACACCTATACCGGTAAGGGTGGCGTTCCAATGGGATCACTACTTACTCGATTGCTCTTTGCAATTAAATATCAAGAACAACGTATTGTTCTATCAAATTTAATTAACTCAGATTCTAAGATTCTATTTAACCGCAACCCAAGCGAGCGAGTAGCAAAAGTTGCGCCTTGGTTAACGCTTGATGGAAACGTTTATCCTGCAGTTGTCGATGGCCGCATTTTGTGGATCGTCGATGGTTACACAACTAGCAACGGATACCCATATTCAAAGAAAACTAACTTGGCAGATGCAACAACCAACTCAGTGACTACAAGTTCAACTGCTGTTGCATCACTTGCAAATAAGAACGTTAGTTATATTCGAAATTCTGTAAAAGCAACTGTTGATGCCTATGACGGCACTGTGAAGCTTTATCAATGGGATACCAAAGATCCAGTTCTTGCTACCTGGAGCAAATCCTTCCCGGGCACCGTGACACCGAAGAGTGCGATGTCTAAATCACTTCTCGAGCACATTCGTTATCCAGAAGATTTATTTGGGGTGCAACGCGATGTTCTAAGCACTTATCATGTGAAGACTGCGGATGCGTTTTATGGTGGACAAGATTTCTGGCGCGTACCAACTGACCCATCATCAATGGGCGCTAATGCCGGTGTCCAACCTCCTTATTACATGACGTTAAAAGTTCCTGGTCAAGATAAGGCAGCTTTCTCACTAACCACATCCTTTGTTCCCAGAGGAAACCGCCAGAACTTAACTGCCTTTGCTGTTGTTAACTCAGATAACGGACCTGACTACGGAAAGATTTCTGTTCTCCAACTTCCACGTTCAACGAATATTTCAGGCCCATCACAAGTTGCTTCAAACTTTGAAGCCAAGCCAGAAGTTGCACAAGCACTTTCACTTCTGCGCCAAGGTGGATCAGATGTAGTTCTTGCCAACTTGCTGACACTTCCAGTTGGCGGCGGTCTGCTTTATGTGCAACCAGTTTATGTTCGCGCAACTTCGAACACTTCCGCATATCCGTTGCTACAAAAAGTTCTAGTTTCATTTGGTGATGTAATCGGATTCGATGACACACTTAAGGGCGCACTCGATCAGGTATTCGGTGGAAATTCTGGAACTGTTTTAAATAACACTTCACAATCCACTAGCGGTACTAATTCAAGTGGAACCACAACTATGAGCAGCTCACTTAAATCAGCACTTGCAAGTGCGCAAACCGCTCTTGCAGATTCCCAAGCCGCACTTAAGAAGGGCGACTTCACTGCTTACGGAAAGGCTCAAGATCGCTTGAAGGCAGCAATTGCTGCAGCGATATCAGCACAGAAGTAATTGCAGCGCAGAAGTAATTTGGGTTATTAAACCTTTCGGCATAAGATTGCCGAACCGACGCGGGGTGGAGCAGCTCGGTAGCTCGCTGGGCTCATAACCCAGAGGTCATAGGTTCAAATCCTGTCCCCGCTACCAATTAAGAAGTGGCTGCAATTAATTGCAGCCTGTGGCTAACGCAAAATACACCGTAAGCCAAGCCATCAATCGCTAAAACAAAAACACTCTGTCCAGCGGCATGTGCTCTTTCAACTGCTTCTGCAATCTCATTAGGAAACTTCGTACTTGCCTTAGCCATTGCAAGACTTGGTCCAAACAGGGCTGTTCGAGATTTACCATTGAGAATTATTCGTGCCGCAATTCCCTGAATTGGTGATTGGTTCCATTGGGTAAATGCAATCGGCAGAACTTCATTTGCTTCTAAATGCTTTGCAATTGCCGCCATCGCCTTATGTTGATCAGAGGCGTTCTCGGCCATCTTAACCAAATACTCGCGCAATCCAATTATTAAAGTCAGCGTAACGGTGCGCAGAACCGACTGTTCAAAGTAGGTATCGGGATCGTTCTTATACGGATTGGTCTCAAAAATCTCAGTCTCTATTTCAAAGATCTCTTCATATTGCGGAATGACTTCAGTTGCAATAGATGAACGATCTCGGATCCTTCCGATTAAAAACAAGAGAAGAATTAGAACTATCAATCCAATTACAACATAAAGAGCTAATTGCACCTCAGATTTTGAGAAGCTGCGACCAGCGAAATCAATTGAACCTAGAGCGCTAGCAAATTCATTAGGTAATTTATTAAGAAATAGGTTCACTCGTTTATTGCCTTTATAAAGTCAGAATGAAGCAGGCCGTTACTTGAAATTGCGCTACCGCCATGTGGACCATCTTCGCCATTAATGTTCGTAAATTTCCCACCGGCCTCTCGCACGATTACATCTAGGGCCGCCATATCCCAAAGAGCAAGAGTTGGTTCTACTGCAAGATCTACCGCGCCTTCAGCAACCAACATATGTGACCAGAAATCACCGTGACCACGAGTTCGCCAGATTTTTTCCTGCAGGGCAACAAACTTTGATCTGCGATCGCCCCAACCAAGTAAATCTGAATACGAAATTGAAGAATCACTTAGCTTTGCAACTTTAGAAACCTTTATAGTTTTAATCTCGCTCGTATCTGAATTAAATAGCGTCTTTGCGCCAAAACCATCTGCTGCCCACCAACGTCGGGAGAGTGCTGGCGCACTTACAACTCCGGCGACAACTTTTCCATCTGGATTTATTAGTCCAATTAAAGTTGCCCAAGTTGGAACGCCGCGAAGATAGTTCTTTGTGCCATCAATTGGATCAATTACCCAGTAATACTTTCCGGCAAGTGAATCAGGTCGGCCAAATTCTTCGCCAACAACTAAATCTTCTGGACGGGATTTTGTTATCTCATTTCTAATGGCGCTCTCGACTGCTTTATCGGCATCAGTTACTGGCGATAAATCTGGCTTAGTTTCGATTACAAGATCAAGTGCCTGATAGCGCTTCAGCGAGATTTCATCTGAAATATCGGCAAGGCGAAGTGCTAAATCTAAATCAGAATTTAAGTCGCGTACGCCGGTTGACATGCCAGAATCCTACTTCAGCTACTAACTCTCAAGCTTTAAGCAGGCGGCGCAGACTTTCTAACCTTGATTTACTTCTGGCATCTAAATCCCAAGAATTAAGGGCGCAACTCTCTTCATTATGCGAACAATTCTTAGGACAGTGCGCAATTGCTTCGCCAAATTCACCGAAGGCACCGATTACGCGTTTGCTATCGACATGGGCTACGCCGAATGATCTAACACCTGGGGTATCGATAATCCAACCATTTTGTAATTCATCTTTAGAATTCCAATTGAGCGCAAGGGCAATTGCTGAAGATGATGTGTGGCGACCACGACCAGTTGCTTCATTTACCGAACCTGTTGCACGATCTGCATTTTCGACAAGAGCATTCACTAAAGTTGATTTTCCTACACCAGAGTGGCCAAGTAATACTGTCCGCTTTCCTGCCAACATCTGGCGAATTTCATCGAGCTCTTTGCCTTTATGTTTCTTTACTTGAGTCTTAATAATTTGAATATCTAAATCTTTATAGGCTTTCAAGAATTCTTTACCATCAGATAAATCGCACTTAGTCATAATAATTATCGGAGTAATTGCTTGGTCGTATGCAACTACCAGAGCGCGATCAACAAATCCATGTCGAGGTTCTGGATTTTCAGAAGCTATAACAATTGCCATCTGATCTACATTTGCAACAATCATTCGTTCAAGTTCTGCATCGTCATCAACAGTACGAGTCAGCGCATTCTTGCGCTCAGATACCGTGACTATTCGAGCAAGGCTGCCTTCGGCGCCAGATATATCGCCGACCAAGCCAACAGTGTCACCAACAACAACAGATTTCTTTCCGATCTCGCGGGATTTCATCGCAGTGATTACGGAATCTAATTCTGAATTACTTTCTGATGCCACCAAGCAGGTAACACGACCGCGGTCGACCGCAGTTACGAAAGCAGTGACTGCATCTGAATAATCAGGGCGATCTTTAGTGCGTGGTCTAGTGCTTCGGGCCGGACGAGAACGAACGTCATCTTCATCAAATTCTTTGAAGTTGCGTGGTTCAACCATTACTTATTCTCATTAGTTAAGTTAGTTGCACCAAGCATTTGCTGCCAAGCACCAGGAAAATCGGGAAGAGTTTTCTGCGTCGTCGCAATGTTTTCAACCTGAATTCCATCGATTGCTAGCCCAATTATTGCGCCAGCCGTTGCTAGTCGATGATCATCATAAGTATGGAAAATTCCATTATGAAGTGGCGCAGGTGAGATATGCAGCGCGCTTTCTTCTTCATCAACATCTCCGCCAAGGGCATTTAACTCTGTTGCTAGCGCGGCAAGTCGATCTGTTTCATGAAGACGGAGATGGCCAATTCCACGAAGAGATGAAGGTGTATCAGCAAGTGCCGCAACAGCTGCAATAGATGGAGTTAATTCACCAACATCGTGCAGGTCGATATCAATTCCATGAATTTCTCCAGTGCCACTTATTTTTAAACTGCTTCCGACAAATTCTATTTTTGCGCCCATCTTTGCCAAGATGTCACGAAGTTGATCTCCAGGTTGAGCAGTGTGCTTTGGCCAATCGTTAATCAAAACTTCGCCACCAGAAATCATTGCCGCAGCCATAAACGGAGCGGCATTTGAAAGATCAGGTTCAATTACTAAATCTTGACCTAACAACTCACCAGGTTCTACTCGCCATTGGCGGCGCCCAGAGCCATCAAACTTACTTTCAACTTTCGCACCGAAAGTCTCTAACATTGCAATAGTCATTTCGATATGCGGCATAGAGGGAAGTGATTTGCCAATATCTTTAATAGTAATTCCAGTCTTTGTGGCGGGGCCAATCATCAGTAGCGCTGAAATAAACTGACTTGATGAAGATGCATCAATCTCAAGTGTTCCACCAGTTATCGCACCACTTCCATTAATAGTTAACGGCAAGGAATAACGATTTCCATGTTCGATGCTTACGCCAAGCGCTTCAAGTGCCGAAATCACTGGACCAACTGGCCGCTCGTAAGATCTTGCATCACCATCGAAATGAATTAACCCAGTTGCTATTGCAGCAACGGGTGGCAAGAAACGCATAACAGTTCCGGCATTTCCCACATCAACACTTGCTGGACCATAAAACTTTCCCGGATTAATTCTTAGATCGCCATTTTCTTCTTCCGAAATTCCACAGCCAATTGCTTTAAGGCCGGCGATCATTAGCGCCGAATCACGGGAGTGAAGTGGTTTTCTAAGCAGCGATGGTGTTGTTGCAAGCGCCGCCAAAATTAGCGCACGATTTGTTGCAGATTTTGATCCTGGAATAGTTATCGAAGCCGAAATTGGTTTCTTGCCGCGAAAGGGCGCACGCCACAAATCATTGCCGCCAATTTCATTTTTTTCGCTCACTGCGCAAGCCTACCTCAGCAGGTATTCTTGCCGTTATGTGCGGAAGATATGCCCTAGTTAAGTCTGCTGGTGAATTGATTGAAGAATTTGAAATCACCACAAATCGGGTTTCTAATTCACTTCCTGCAGATTGGAACATTGCACCTACCCGTGAGATTTATGTAATTCGAAGCGTGGTTGGAAATGAAAGCACGAACGAACGTGAATTGGCAACACTCTCCTGGGGCTTAATCGCACCTTGGAGCAAAGATCGCAGCGAAGCAGTGCGTTCGCAATCACAAGCTATCAATGCACGATCTGAAAGTGTGCATGAGAAGCCCACATTTAGAAGTGCATTTAAATCGCGTCGATGTTTAATTCCGGCAACTGGATATTATGAATGGGCCACTGAACTTGGTAAGTATGAGAGCAAACAACCTTTCTATATACATTCAACTGATACCAATTCTAAGAACGAGAATAGATCCTTAGCCTTTGCCGGAATTTATGATTGCTGGATTGACCCAAGTGGCGAGAGATTTGAGAGCGCAGCAATAATCACAAGACCAGCAGTTGATTTCTTAGCAACTATTCACAATCGCATGCCAACTTTTTTGCCGCAAGATCTTTGGGACACTTGGCTCGATCCAAAATTAAATTCGGTTGAAGATATTCGTGCGCTAATGGAAATTTCCGACCCGGCTCGGGGGCTATCGGCGCATCCAGTATCTACTCGGGTAAATGCGGTTCGTAACAATGGGGCAGATTTGATAACTGAGATTGATGTCAGCGAGCCCAACACCCTTTTCTAGCTTTTATCGCGCCCTCATAAGGCGCTAAACCCTCCCCAATAGCGGGAATAAATAATTCTCAGGCGTTGTTCAAGATATTAATCCGCGCATTAAAAAACCCGGAATGGAGTTAATTCTTGGCAGTAGCCTTATTCCCGATGTCATCTGAAATCGAGGTTAAAACTCCGGCAGAACTCTTGGCCACGGAGACTGTTGTTGAGCGCACAGCCAGATTTGAACGTGATGCCATGCAATATACAAATCAACTTTATGCAGCGGCGCTTCGCTATACCAAAGATCCACATAATGCACAGGATTTAGTTCAGGATACTTATGCAAAAGCTTTTACCTCATTTCACCAATTCGAACCCGGCACAAATCTAAAAGCTTGGTTGTATCGAATTCTCACAACGACATTTATAAATACTTATCGCAAGGATCAACGCCGACCACTTATTTCTGATGGCGAAGTTGAAGATTGGCAATTGGCTGCAGCGGCAAGTCACACCAGCGATCTGGGAAAATCTGCGGAAGATGAAGTTCTAGAGAATCTGCCAGATGGTGATGTAAAACGGGCACTTCAAGAAATTCCGGAAGAATTTCGTCTAGCAGTTTTCTATGCGGATGTTGAAGGCTATTCATATAAAGAGATTGCAGAAATTTTAGGAATCCCCGCAGGAACAGTTATGTCACGACTGCACCGCGGCCGCAAACTCTTACGCGTTCTATTGATGGATTACGCAAAAGATCGAGGATTTGGGGGATCAGATGGAATGTAATGAGATCATGCATGCTCTGATTCTCTTCATTGATAATGAAATTCATGAAGAGGCTCAAGTTCAATCCTTCCAATCACATTTCCAAAATTGCCCGCAATGCCTAAATGAGATGGAACATGAACGCCAAATTCTTACGCGGATGAAGACTTTACTTGCAGATGAGTGCTGCGAGCCGGCGCCCGATGATTTACAGATTCGAATCGCCAAGCAGACCGCTCTTCTTGCTTCACAAATGTTTAGTCCAACTCAAATAATTACCGAATATCGCCGCACTGAAACCACAATCAATGGTCAGACACACATTGAAATTGAAACGACTCACGAGATACGAGGCGATTTCCCACTAAGTTAGCGGTTATGAATATGGATGTAGTTCGGGGAGCCATCGGGATGGCTTCCTTAACTGTCCGACCGGCAGATACCGCGGTTGCGCAAGCGCTAAATGATTTACCGATTCTTGCAACTCCAACCTTGATAAATATCTTTGAAGGAGCTTGCACTGCCGCTCTTGCTGAACATCTTGAACCTGGCGAAACTTCAGTTACCTCTGAGCTAGCGATATCTGCTCATTCATCAGTTGGTGTCGGTGGCGAAATCAGAGCGCATGCAACTTGCGTTGATATTGATGGGCCGGTCTGTAAATTTGAAATTGAAGTGCATCATGCAAACAAGTTGATTGCATCTGGAACTATTCATCGAAAGATTGTAGATCGAGTTTCATTTGCTGCGCGAATCGCTGCGGAATCGATGGTTCGCGAATAAAAAAGTTCACGAATAAGAAAAACGGGCCTACCCGAAGGTGAGCCCGCTTAACTTGTACTAACTTTACTTCTTAGTCGCCCAGAAAATTTCTGCGATCTCATCAATCTTTGCAATCAACTTTTCTGCAACTGCTACATCATTTGAACCCTTTGTTCCACCAGCGCCAGCAAGTTTTGTGGCTTCATTGAATAGAACGTGCAATTGAGGATAAGCCTCAAAGTGGTTTGGCTTGAAGTAGTCAGTCCATAGAACCCAGAGATGGTGCTTAACCATTTCTGAACGTTCTTCCTTGATCGCAACTGCGCGAGATTTAAAATCAGCATCACTTGAAGCTGCGTACTTCTCCATTGTTGCTTTAACTGAGAGAGCTTCGATCTTTGCCTGTGCTGGGTCATACACTCCACATGGAAGATCGCAATGTGCATGCGCATTTTCACTTGGAGCGAAGAGATTCTTAAACTTAAGAGTTAACGTTGCCATTAATTTAATTCCTATCCTTTAGGTGTGACTAGATATAACTGGATTTCCCGAATTTATGGTGCGACACTACTACGCCTATGAAGCCATCGCATTTCAATGTTGCTAAATTCTTTTCAGCACGCAGATTCCTAAAGGCGGTTTCGCTGCGAGGCAACTCCATGGCCCCCACCTATAACGAGGGCGATTGGCTGCTTTTCCGATTAATTCGGGCAGCGCCAACAAAATCTAATTCGCTGAATAAGTTGATCGGCAAAGTTGTCTTGATTCGCCGCGAATCGAAGGCCGGATCAGACTTTCTTCAAGTTAAACGAGTAATGCGAATTGAAGCTGGCGAAATTCATAAGGCAAAGTTCTGGGTTGAAGGCGATAACAAAGATGCATCGACCGATTCAAGAAGTTGGGGTGCACTTTCCGAAGCCGAAGTTGTCGGACAATTACTCTTCAGATATCGTCGCGCCAGAAATAATTAGCGCTAGAAATAATTAGCGGCTGAAAGCTTCCATTAGTAAGGCCTTCTGCTCTTCTTCATGCAGATGATGTGAACCTGTTGCAGGACTTGCAGTAGCGCGACGAGAAACTCGGCGGAGGGTTCGACCTTCTAAGAACTCACTTGTTGTTAGCGAAACAAAAGGCCAGGGGCCTTGATTTGCTGGCTCATCTTGCACCCAGAGCAGATTTGCATTCGGATGCTTTGCAGCAACAGCAGCAAATTGTTCAGCAGGGAATGGATAAAGTTGCTCAAGTCGAATTATCGCAGTTGAAGATTCGCTTAACTTTGTCCGCTCTGCAACTAGATCGTGATAAACCTTTCCAGAACAGAAAATAACGCGTGTTGCATTAACCACTGTCGGATCATCGATTAGCGGCCTAAATGTTCCAGTTGTGAAATCTTGCAATCCAGATGCTGCTGCCTTCAAACGCAACATTGATTTTGGTTCAAAAACAATTAGCGGGCGACGTGCAGGATTTGCCATATGCCAACGAAGTAAGTGGAAATAAGAAGCCGGCGAAGAAGGTTGGGCCACAGTCATATTTTGTTCTGCACAAAGTGCTAGATAGCGCTCGATTCGACCGGATGAGTGATCCGGGCCTTGCCCTTCATAACCGTGTGGCAGCAACAGAACTAAGGAAGATCGCTCTCCCCACTTCTGCAAGGCTGAAGAGATAAATTCATCAATAATTGTTTGTGCACCATTAGCAAAGTCACCGAACTGGGCTTCCCACAGAACTAATGCATTTTCGCGCTCTACGGAATACCCATATTCAAAGCCCATCGCGGCATATTCAGAGAGCAGTGAATCAAATACAAAGAATTGATTTTCATCTGAAATTAACGAACGAAGTGGCATCCAATCCGATCCATCGTTTTGATCAACAATTACTACATGGCGATTGCTAAATGTTCCACGTTTTACATCTTGTCCTGCTAAACGAATTGGATGGCCTTCCAATAAGAGCGAGCCCATTGCCAATAATTCACCAGTCGACCAATCAACAGTTCCCTCATCCAACATTTCAACACGCTTTGCTAGCTGTGGTGTGAGTTTTGCATGCGGCGTGAAACCTTCTGGGATAGCGCTTTGGGTCGCCACAATTTTACGAAGCGTTGCTTCATCAACGGATGTATCAACAGTTTCTGGCGCTGGCGCAACTGGAACAACAATGCTTGCATCATGTTCTGGTTCATTGTTATGCACTGCGTTATAGACGGCATCTAATTGAGATTGATAATCCCGCAGAACTTCTTCAGCCTCTTCGACCGTTATATCGCCACGGCCAATAAGTGCTTCGGTGTAGAGCTTTCGTGTTGAACGCTTTGCTTCAATTAATTTATACATCATTGGTTGAGTGAAACTTGGTTCATCGCCCTCGTTGTGACCACGGCGGCGGTAGCAAATCATGTCAATCACAACATCTTTATTAAATGCCTGACGATATTCAAATGCGATTCTTGCAACGCGAACGACGCTCTCTGGATCATCAGCATTCACATGGAAGACAGGGGCCTGAATCATTTTGGCAATATCTGTTGAATAAGTCGAAGATCTTGCAGCATGTGGTGATGTTGTGAAACCAACTTGGTTATTTACAACTATGTGAATTGTTCCGCCGACGCGGTATCCCTTAAGTTGCGAGAGGTTAAGAGTTTCAGAGACAACGCCTTGGCCAGCAAATGCAGCATCACCGTGCATCAAGATTGGAAGAATTGAAAAGGCTTCTTTAAGATTCAATTTATCCTGCTTAGCCCGGGTAATACCTTCTAATACCGGGTTAACAGCCTCTAAGTGTGAAGGATTTGCAGCTAAATAAATCTTTGTTGTCGCACCTGATTCCGCAGTGAAAGTTCCAGAAGTTCCGAGGTGATATTTAACATCGCCAGAACCCTGAACTTGATTCTCGGCGTAGTGGCCCTCAAACTCTTGGAAGATTTGGCCATAGGACTTGCCAGCAATATTTGCGAGCACATTTAGTCGACCACGATGTGGCATACCAACACAAACTTCATCAAGCCCGCGATCTGCTGCAGCAGAAATAACTGCATCAAGAAGTGGGATTAAAGTTTCACCACCTTCAAGAGAGAAACGTTTCTGACCGACATATTTAGTCTGTAAAAATGCTTCGAAAGCTTCAGCGCTATTTAATTTATGCAAGATACGAAGTTGCTCTTCGCGAGGCATGCGCGGTGAACCAACTTCAACATGCTCTTGAATCCAGGCTCGCTCTGCAGGGTTTTCCATATACATATATTCGACACCGATTGTGCGGCAATATGAATCGCGCAGAGTTCCAAGAATTTTGCGCAATTTCATTACGGGCTTGCCACCGAATCCACCGGTTGCAAATTCGCGATCCAGATCCCAGAGCGAAAGTCCGTGAGTGACAACATCCAAATCAGGGTGTGTGCGCTGAACATATTTCAGGGGATCGATATCTGCCATCAAGTGACCGGTTGTTCGATACGCGGTGATTAATTGTTGAATACGTGATGTCTTGCTTACTTCATCATCTTTGCTAAATCGCATATCAACGACCCAACGAATTGGAACGTATGGAATGCGAAGTGCAGCAAAGATTTCATCATAGAAACCATTTCCGCCAAGAAGTAATTCATGAATTCTCTTCAAGAAGTCACCTGATTGGGCGCCTTGAATAATTCGGTGATCGTAAGTGCTGGTCAGTGTGATTACTTTGCTAATTGCCAGATCAGCCAAGGTATCTTCATTTGCACCTTGGAATTCGGCTGGATAATCCATTGCACCAACACCAAGAATTAGCCCTTGGCCTTGCACCAAGCGTGGAACAGAGTGAACGGTTCCAATTGTTCCTGGGTTTGTAAGTGAAACAGTTGTGCCAGCGAAATCTTCAACAGTTAGTGAACCACCACGAGCTTTGCGAACTGTCTCTTCATAAGATGCCCAGAACTGTGCAAAATCTAAATCTTCGCAGCCCTTAATTGACGGCACCAATAATTGACGCGATCCATCTGGCTTTGCCAAGTCGATTGCAATTCCAAGATTGATATGTTCTGGCTTACCAATTGCTGGCTTGCCATCTATTTCACCGAAGAATGCATTCATCTCTGGCATTTGGCGAATCGCACTGATCATCGCATAACCAATTATGTGAGTGAAAGAAACTTTGCCACCGCGACTGCGCTTTAAATGATTATTAATAACAGTTCGATTATCAATCATTAATTTTGCAGGTAACGCACGAACACTTGTTGCAGTTGGAACAGATAGCGAAGCTTCCATGCTTTGAACAACGCGAGCGCTTACACCGCGAATTGGTTCAAGAGTTGATGCACCCGGACTTACCAAAGTTGGAATTGGTTTAACCACAGGGTCCGCAGGAGTAACCACAGGTTTTACTTGCGCAACTTGTGTTGCTACAGGAGCAGGCGTTGCAGGCGTTGCAGGCGTTGCAGGCGTCGCAGGCGTTGCAGGCGTTGTAACTTGTGTTGCGGCGACTGGAATTTGCAAAGTCGTTGGATCAACAATTTTCTTAGGAAGAGGTGGTGTTCCACCCTTAGGCGCATTGTCCAAAGTTGGAATTACTTTTCCGCTACTGGCAGATGGACCGGCGGAAGCGGGTGTGTAATCCGAGAAAAATTCGCCCCATGCAGCATCAACTGAATTTGGATCTGCTAAATATTTTTCAAACATTTCATCAACAAGCCATTCATTGGGACCAAAGGAACCACCAAAGTGATTAGCAGGTGTATTCGATCCAGTTGCCGACACTCGTGATGCTCCCGATTCCATTTACTTGCGTCAATTGCTTTATGAAATTCCTCCGCGAGTCTAATAGCAGCAAGAGCTTGGCACTATTCAAAGCAGGCTTTTGTAGCGAAAATGGTCTGTGATAAATGCCCCAAACTCGACATTCCAAGAGGAAATTTGCGGGAATTTTAGGCAGAGTTACCGCCATGATTTCAGGGATTCCACAGCGACCAGATGCGCCTCTTGCAATAGTTACGGGCGGATCTCGAGGCTTGGGATATGTCGTTGCATCCGAGTTGGCGAAATTAGGTAATCGCGTATTGATTGTTAGCAAAGATCCAGAGCGGGCAGCAACCACTGCTGCTGAAATTAGTTGTGATTTTGAAACTGTAGATTTCCAAGATTTAGATGCCACACAAAATAAATTTCAAGAAATTGTAGATAAATATGGCACACCAAAAATTTTAGTTTTAGCTCACGGAGTTATGAGCGAAAAAATGTCTAAGACTTTGCGAACCACAACACAAGAGTGGCGCCGAGTAATGGCAATTAATTTAGATTCAACATTTATCGCAGTAAACACTTTGGCACCAGCAATGGCTGAGGCGCGCGATGGGCGAGTAATTATTTTCTCTGCATGCCTAGGGAGAATGTCAGGCCCAGGTAATGCCGGTGGCCTTGCGCCATATCGGATAAGTAAAGCTGGAGTAAATGCCCTGGTTAGAAATCTCGCGCACGAAACTGGAAATGGCGGCCGTGGATTTTTGGTTGATGCCACTTGCCCAAATCACAGTCGCACTGACATGGGCGGGCCTGATGCACCGAGATCGGCAGAAGAAGGTGCAGCCACAGCAATCTGGCTTGCAACCAGAAACTTTGAGTTTGGAAAAGATCAGACTGGTTTATTTTGGGAAGATAAAACTGTAATCCCTTGGTAGAAAAATTCTAGGATTAATTCTTGATTTATTTTTCGGTATAGCCAAATAGCGCAGCTACTAAAGTAATAGCACCCAATATTGCCAATGGAATTCCAACAATTAAAAGCGATCCAGAGATCATGAAGTAAGAGACGCCAATTGCAATTAGATTGGCAAGAACTGCAGGTGCCCGGCCATATGAGCGCTGCCGAGCAAAACCGGTAGAGGCAAAATAAAGCCCTATCGCCCCAATTATTCCAAAGACGATTTCACCAATTAATGCAGATGGCCAAGTGGCGGTCGAGAACACGGTTGCCAATAGCAAATAGATAACTAGCCCAACCAAAATCAGAGATTCGATTCGCAGCAGCCACACAGCGGAAGTCCTGGATTTCTCATAGAACGAATCAGCGATTTTCATCTGGGCTCCTTTGCGATTTTTAGCGCTCAATTTTAGAATCAATTGCTCAATAACTATTAAAGAATCCTATTGGCTTCAACTATTGGCTTCAACTTTTTGAGGTAACTTTTTGAGGTAACTAGATAAAGCCTAAGAGGCTAACCTCTATTTATGAATACTCTGGAGGCCGCCAGTGGGGTTGAATTTTCAAACAACGGACTTCTTGATTCCTTAACCGGCGCTCCAGCTCCAAAAACTTTTTTTGACAATTTAAGTCGCGAAATATCTAAATCAAAGCGAAAGTTTCAGCCGATATCCATAGTCACCGTAAAACTTCTGCCCAGTCCCGCACGTAGCGTTGCATCCGCACGTAGCGTTGCATCCGCACGTAGCGTTGCATCCGCACGTAGCGTTGCATCCGCACGTAGCGTTGCATCCGAATATGAAAAGGAATTGGTTGCAATCGGACATTGTTTAAAATCTAACTTGCGCGGCGGAGATTTCTATTCCCGGATTGCAGAAAACGGGTTTTGGATTTGTTTACAAGGAGATATCGTCGAAGCCCAGAGAGCTGCAGAAAGATTTTCATTAAATATAAGTAAGGGAAATCAATCAAAAGATCCTAATGTGCTTCTCCTCAATGTTCCAAGAGCAGAATTTTCCTTAAGTGAATGGGACGGAAAATCGAATCCCGCGGAATGGATTCAAGAGATAGATTTGCGCTATTTTACTAAAGCCTAGACTCGAGCTTCCATGCTGATCGAAAGGTTTAGCTAATGAGGCTTGGAAAGTAAATATAAAGTTGCGATACGTGAGTATTTTCGCAAAATAAGAAAATATTGTTAATCAAATTCCTGAGAGAATTCAATTTAGCATTTGATGCCCTAGTGAATATAAAAACACCAGTGAAACTCGGAACATTTGGGCCGTTGCAAAACTTAATGGAAGACCCAGAAATTGAAGAAGTTTGGATTAACTCGCCAAATCGAATATTTGTAGCGCGAAAAGGGATTAGTGAATTAACTAACCTCACCTTAACTTTTGACGAAGTTCGTAACTTGGTAGAACGCCTCTTAATGTGGGGCGGGCGCCGGCTTGATTTATCTCATCCATTTGTTGATGCCAGACTTCCGGATGGCAGCAGATTGCATGTTGCAATTCCGGAAATTACTGCGCAATATTGGGCGGTAAATATTCGGAAGCATTTAATTCGTGGAAAATCTCTGCGTGAATTAGCAAAATTAGATGTGATGTCCGAAGAGGTTTGTGAATTTCTAATTAATTGTGTCGAATCAGGATTGAATATTTTGGTAAGTGGTTCAACTCAAGCTGGTAAAACAACGCTTCTTAATGCACTTGTTAGTGCGGTGCCACTTAAGAGTCGGGTGATTACGATCGAAGAAGTCTTTGAACTTCGACCAAAACTTCCAGATTGCGTAGCGCTACAAACAAAACCCGCAAACTTACAAGGCGAAGGAGAAGTCCCCCTCCGGAGATTAATTAAAGAGGCACTTCGAATGCGACCATCTCAGATTGTTGTAGGTGAAATCCGGGAAGCCGAATCACTTGATTTGCTAATCGCACTCAATTCCGGACTACCAGGAATGGCAACAATTCATGCGAACTCTGCGAAAGATGCGATTAGTAAATTACAGACTTTGCCGTTGCTTGCCGGAGAAAATATTTCTCACAAATTTATTGCACCTGTTGTAGCTGCGGCGATTGATTTGGTGGTCCATCTATCTATTGCACCAGATGGTGTTCGTCGGATTATGGAAGTGGCGCATGTGACTGGGCGTCTTGAACTAGATCGCGTCGAAACTGAAATGCTTTACAAATTTTCAGCGCATCCAAAACCAAATTACGAAAGAGGTCTAACAGATCCCGCACATATATTTTTAGAGCAATCAGATCTTCACGGCAGCAATTCTCAGAGTTTAATTGAAGCGAAAGTCAGAAAATGATAAGCCGGGAAACTAAATATACGAATTCTGATTATTCTGATCATTCCGATCATTCCGATCATTCCGACCATTCCGACCATTCCGACCATTCAGGTGCGAGGCAGAATAAGTCCCATTCTCAAATCAATCCTCCTATCGGTAGTTCGGTCAATGCATCGAGAGCAAGATCGAGGAATCTCTTCATTTATATTGGAAGTTCATTTTCTGGATTCTTGGTTGCAACGTTAATTACAACATCTCCAATAATCGGAATCCCATTTGGTGCAATAACAACAACAATTCCCATTGTGTTGCTTAAACGAAAATCAGAGAGCGAACGTTCGGCTCTTCAAAGTTTATGGCCAGAAATTTTGGATCACATTATTTCTGGGCTGCAATCAGGGCTTTCGCTGGCTGAAACTTTGGTTGGCCTGGGCATGAGAGGACCAATAAAGACAAGATCTACCTTCATCTTATTTGGCGAGAATCTTCGTAGCGGAATGGATTTTGGTAACGCGCTTAAAGAGTTAAAGGTTCATTTTAATGATGGGATTGCTGATCAAGTTTGTGAAGTTTTGGATTTCGCCCGAGTTGCAGGAAGTCGAGATACTTCATTAACCCTGCGGATGCTCTCCAACTTTATTCGTAGCGATTTGGCTCTTCGTGCTGAAATTCAAGCGAAACACAGTTGGGTTAAGAATTCCGCTGCCCTTGCTGCAGTTGCACCTTGGATTTTGTTGCTTTTGCTTGCATCACAACCAAATACATTAATCGCATATACGAGTGGAACCGGATTCGGAATTCTGATAATTGGTGCCCTATTAACCGCAGTTGCTTATCTTTGGATGGAAAAAGTTGGAAAACTCAAAGAGATACCACGGATTTTTGCATGAGTATATTCTCGCTATCTCTGCTTTTCTTATCTCCAATAATTGGTTACGCAACATTAATTCTGCTCCAAGAGAGCAAAGATCCGCTTAAAGGTTTTCACGATAACTTTCAACAAACTCTTAAGCAACATGAGCTTTCACCTGAGAGCCAGAAATATCAACTACAACGTAAATCACGAAATCGAATAATTAATATTTTCTTCATCGGCGCTCTTGTAATCCTATTTATTGGCGGGGCGCCATTCGCAACTTTATTGTTGATTTCATTAACGCTTGCCAGTTATTTGTTCTGGGAGAAAGGCAGCGAGACCAGGTTACGAAAGAATCAGTTGCGTGAAGCGGAAGAAGAATTTCCATCAATAGTTGAATTATTCGCTGTCCTGGTTTCAGCTGGCGAGAGTCCTTCCACGGCAATGCAGAGGGTTTCCGCTAAGGCGACCGGACAGATGGCGAAGAAATTTTCCAGTGCGCTTGTTGAATTACAGAATGGTGCAAATTTAACTCAGGCGATGGAAACTCTTGGATCACAAGTTGATTCAGCAACAGTTCGTAGATTTTGTGACACCTTAATTTTGGCAATGGAACGCGGAACTTCGCTTTCTGAAGTACTTGCCAGACAGGTTGAAGAGGTTAGAGCTGCGCACCATGCATCTCTATTAACTGCAGCCGGTAAAGCCGAAATTGCGCTGATGATTCCCGTAATTTTCCTGATTCTCCCCATATCCGTTCTATTCGCACTCTGGCCCTCATACATCTCGTTAGGTCAGAGCGTTATGTAATAGCCAGTTCATCTTGGGAAAGCCAGTTCATCTTGGGAAAGCCCGAGCATTATGCAAATGTATTTTGGAAGCGGAGATGAGTTATCAACACCATCGAAATCTTTCACAACAACTTTCTAACTAAAAGCACCACCTCAATTTTTACTGAAAACTAGATACTCAGCAAAGAGCAGGTACGTCGAATATAACTACAACGAATACATTGGAGCGCAATGAATAAATCCGCATGGCAAGTATCAACGGCCCACCC
>Ga0194059_1000346_pt1 | contig 22577 bp, 19 predicted proteins | sample SepL6211m_MetaG_FD_163426 | JGI IMG/M metagenome (GOLD analysis project Ga0194059, IMG submission 163426) | Anoxic zone freshwater microbial communities from boreal shield lake in IISD Experimental Lakes Area, Ontario, Canada - Sep2016-L626-11m | ecosystem: Environmental > Aquatic > Freshwater >... | reverse complement strand
ATGACGCCAAAATCTATACGTGCGCAGTACTTGTCGGGATCCGGAACGCACCCTCCTTTGTATCGAATATAGATTTCTTCGTCAATTGCGTAAGCGGATGATAGCACTTCACGCACCCTGTGTTCTTGCTTCTTCTTGCGGTTCATGCCTTCAGTCGTGTGCCACGACTGGAAGTGAGAACGCATGTGCTGATTCTTGGTAAACATTTGGCTGCAACCCGGGTGAGTGCACGGAATGCTCATGATAGCCTTGATACCTAAATGAACAGCGTTGACGTGTTGTTTCATATTGCCCTTGTCGGCAAACGTCTTGTCACAACCCGGGTGTGTGCACAAAATGCCTCTGAATCCTACATGAACAGCGTTAATATGTCTTTCCATCATGTGCTTATACAAGAACATCTTGTTGCAGCCCACAAATGTGCATGAACTACTTTTCAACCCTAGATGAACAGCGTCAACGTGTTTTTTCATGTCACCCTTTTCTGAGAAGGTCTTGTCGCAACCCGGATGCGTGCATGGAAATGATTTGACCTTGTCGTGGACACCTCTTACATGAATCTTCATTGTGCCTTTAAAGGAAAACGTCTTGTCACAGCCAGGATGCGTGCATGCAAATGATTTGGTCTTATCATGGACATATTTCACGTGGTCCTGCATGTTTCTTTTTGCCAAAAATGTCTTGTCGCAGCCCAAATGTGTGCATGAAATGACTTTCACAACAGCAGCATGAGTAACTTTGACATGTCTTTGCATGTTACCCCTTTCTGAGAATATCTTGTCACATCCAGGGTGAGTGCATTCAATTGCAACACGTTTGTTGGTACCCAAAGGGGTAGTCGATGCAGCTCGCTTGTGTGTCATGACTGTATACCTCAGGAAAATATTTTATCCAGCGATGAGACAACGCGCAACTTATTTCAGAAAAGATGCTCCCGTCACGTATGAATCCGTCGAGCTATCATAATACTCAAATGCAAGTCGTTGAATACCAGTCGCCTCAAATCGTATTCGGAACTCTTTGGACGCCCCAAAATAAATGCAAGATTCATTGCTGTTAAAGCTCAGTCCCGTCGTGTCCACAGTGGCGCTCGAAGATGCTCCCGCAGACGCGCTTGCAATCACCGTTTGGTCAGCACTAATGGACATTGGAGTCACCATTGCAGATGCATCAAGCACGTCCACATTCACGTGGCCTTCTGTATTTGAAGTGTTCATACTCGTCTCCAGAGAGGTAAAGTTACTCGTTGTTCCAGAATTGAGAGCAAATGTCCTGTGAGCCACCTTGGTTTCTTCTCCGGGCACATTAAGCCCGACATGGTATAGACTAGATGTCACTGCAGACCGCATGACAAAATCGCCCGCTTTTGATATTTTTGCTCCTTGAATGGTGCCAAAAGGAAGAATTAAATCATCTGTACTCTCCTTATAAAGAGCTTCAACACTTCCGGGCGCAAGGGCAGTCGATCCAATGTAAATACTCTTAACATACCCAATAAACTTTGATGAGTCTTTTGATGCTTTTCCCCCAATGACCACGTTCGTATCATTGTATGTCAATTGAGGAACGGAAGCTTCGTAGCGTATTGATGAGCCATTGATAAACAATTCCTGAGTTGTCGTTGTATAATTGTAGGTATATGCAATGTGAGTATATGTCCCTGCCTGAACTACTGCCTTTGATGACAGAGAATATTGCCCAGACGATGACGCGTGAGTGGCGCTGAGGACCCCAGACGCGCTGATCATTAGTTCGAGAGAATTTGTACTGGAATCGTTTGTGCTGAACACAGTGCAGTCAGAGCTTGCATCCAGCTTCACAAATAGACTGACGGTGATGCTTGTCCGCCCAGATAAATCAAATGGTAGATCAAGGTACGCGTATGAGCCAAGGTACAGCCCAAGAGCACTTGGCACGCCATTGTGGGTTGCCGTGTTGCCGTTTACGCTATCATCTGTATAATTCCCGGACGTTTCAGTACACGCGTACTCTGCAATGGGAACACCCACAACCATGTCTCTCATGTACACCAACAAAAGAAGTTGGGACATTACGTTTAAAGAAGTTTGACTTTTTTATAGTTCATAACCAAAGCCGTCATGAATCTCAATGTCTCCAACATGCTTGCGGGTGCAATGCGAGGCACGCTCTACGGTGCGCTTGGGGGGCTCGTGTTGGGTGCCGTTGGCCACGCATTTGGAGGAAAGATTGACTTTGAGGCTGAGATGATATGGAGGGATCCCAGTGGAAAGAGGCAACGCTTTCAGTACCTATCCGACGTTGACACGTGGGAAATCGGCGAAGACCTTTATTCGCTGTACAAATACCGTTCCAACCACAAGGAATCTGTGGATGAAATGTGCCGCAACGTTCAGAGTTTTTTGATTCTATATCACCGATTTGTGGAATCAGGGACTGCAGACGCTTCCTCCGTGGCATCCGCAACAGGATACGCCGTCCGGGCAGGGCAATCTGTTCGTGCGCTGAAACAGGCAACATCGATTTCAGACTGCATTGGATCTGACATCATACAGAAATCTGGAATGAACTTGCAGCTGTCCATTGAAGAATTGATCAATCAGATGAGAATTGCGGCATCAAAATCGGTAGGGTGATCGAGACAAATAAAATATGTGAGAGTATAAAATGAGGTTCCTTTTAGGTTTAAAACCCGTTGTCCTATCCATCCTTGTGTGTGCAGCAAGCACTTCAGCCTCTCTCTTGAACGCTCATGGAAACGGTGGCAACCACGATCAACATTACAGTGTGAACCGTTCTGATTTGCACGATCACGTGAGTTGGGACATTGGCGTCGTCCACGGCACATCCTTTGTAGCACAAAGGACCCACATGGAACATCAAAGAGGCTTAACAACATGGTTGGGAACAATCAATGAAACAAGTCATGTGACTGTAACCTGGAATTCGTCAGATAGAATTGAGTCTCAAAGCTTTCATCTGACTATTGCTGTGCACATTAACCAACATCACATTCTCCAATATGAAAGCAAAAGTATACGCGATTTTGTATTGATTGAAACCAGTGACATTGAAATACCAGAGGATTCTCCGCGTGATGCACATACAATACCGAATCGGGGCCGCATTACAAACTTTACAGAATTTGACACGCATGCTGACACAGCTCCCTCTGGAATTGTTGACTTGATGATTCTGTACACAAACGACGTAAAGAATGTATTTGGATCAGCCATAGAGTCAAAGATTGTTGCTGCAGTTGCACTTGCAAACTCTGTCCTCAAAAATAGTGAAATCCATTTCACATTAAGACTTGTTCACTCAGAGCAATATGATATTGATGAATCACAGACGTACGGTGAAATGCTCGCCAACGTTCAACACAGCAAGTCAGTTGGAGCGCTGAGGGACAGCTTTCGTGCAGATATTGTACAAATACTTGTGAACAACAAGAAGTTTTGCGGTATGAGTTCTGCAATGCACGCGGGTGCCGGCGCCTCATTTGCACCTTTTGCATTCTCGGTTGTCAATTATTTATGCTTGAATGCTTATTCGCACATACATGAGATTGGGCATGTTTTGGGAGCCAACCATGATGCAGAAAACTGCGGAAATATTGGATACCCTGACAATTATGCGCAAAAATACTGCAGTTCAGGTGGTTATAGAACGGTGATGAGCTACGGCTGTGACAACATTGGAGTCCCAAGAGTTCCTTATTTTTCAAATCCATTTGTGTCTTACAAATCTCTGCCGACGGGTGTCATTGGAAAGACAGACAACGCACGCGTGTTAAACGTGAATTGGAAGTACGCAGCGGATTTTCGCTCGCCCAAGAGTATGGTGACAGAAGCGCCTATGGGGACGCCGGCGGTGACTCCTGCGCCTGCGGAGACTCCTACGCCTACTAAACCCGCCCCGGCCCCTACACCTCATGTGCCCAGCACCCAGCCGAATCCTTCTCTCCCATCATGTGAATCTTTGGGTGAAACGTGTTACTCATTAACATCGGTGGGCGATCGGAAGAATGGAATTATGGTATTCTATGACGCCACGTGCGTTCCAGCTGGGGGGATCGGGTGTGGCTACGTTCTGTCTGAATGCAGGCTGTGCAAAACAAAAGATTCCCAGAGTGACATCGACTACGTTCAGTGCCCGTGCGTGTAGATTACGAAGGTGGACGCTGCCAGTGCGGCAATAAATGGATACCCTCCCCTAGCGCCTCCCGCTCGGCATCGAACTCTTCTTGGAACGCTGCATCCTCTGCCGCGTGGGCGTTCCCGTTTTTCTCTTTTAGCGTGTCCGCGCAGAGTCTGCACAGCTGGAGTTCGTCGGCCTCGATGCACTTTGCGCTCGACCTCTCCCTGTCCCCCATCTCCCAGCACGTCCATCGTCGCCCGAAACACGCCGGGCACGCAGGCACCGCACACTGATAGTGCACTGCTTCCTCGCAAGTGAAGCAGAACGTGGCGTCACAGTCGTCTTCGAAGACTAGCTCGTCGCATTCGGCGCATCGCCCATCGATATTGAGCATTCCGATTCCACTCAGGGTTCGATTCAAGAGAACGCGGAGCATTTGGATTTGTGGGACAGGAACATAATGAGAGAGATTTATAGACAGTTCAGACGTTGATCAAGTTCAAATCAAAAGCAATAAAATATTGTCCAATTACATAGCCACCCAACCAACCATGAACAAAGGAGAGAAGAGAGCTCTTGAGGCCCAAGATGACGAGTCCAGTGAATCGGGCCAAAAGAGGATCAAATTGGCCGATGCTGTCGATGCTGCCAAAGATTGTTCCAAATGTGGAGAGTCTAAACCACTTCACCAGTACAGTGTCCAGTCGTCCAGACCAGACGGATTGCAACGATACTGTAAACCGTGCGCAAGGCTTACAAACAAGAAGTATAAGAATACCCAAGTCGGTTTTATCAAGTCACTTGTCAGCGATGCCACCAAACATACAGCCGATCGGAACAAAAGAGGCAGGGATCAGACATCAACTCTGACGGAAGAAAAACTCAAAGAACTCATCAAGAAGCAAGATGGAAAGTGCGCAATATCTGGTGCAGCTCTTGTCTTCAAGCAGTTTTCAAACAACAAAGCAAGTGTGGACCGCATCAACGATGATCTTGGATACGTTGATGGAAACTGTCGCCTTGTGTGCTTGGAATTCAATACTTCTGTGAAGTGGTCTCGAGAACTACTGGTGAAGGCAGTCTCACTGAGCGGGATCCCACCGGAAAACTTTGAGAATGAGACATCGGGCCTTGAGAGCGTACCTTCCAAAGGACGCCCTGGAATCATTAAACTAAAATGGAAAATTCGACAGAAGGATGGCATTTCAGTCGTTTTTTGCCACGACTGTTCAGAGACCAAGCCTCGTGAAGACTTTGGAAGAGTTATATCAAGAGGATGCAAAGCTTGTGCAGCGGAAAAAGCTAAACAGCGCAACAGCCAATGGCGAGGAGCACTTCAAGGACTCATTGAATCTGCAAAGTCCAGTACTGATATTCGCAACAAGCGCATCAAGAAACAAAATCCAAACGCTTCAGGGCAGAAGTGTACGCTCACGTACAAAGAACTGGTGGTCATACTGAAAAATCAAGGCGGAATGTGTGCCTATTCTCGGGTTGCACTCTCGCCAAAAATGGGAGACTGGAAACTGTCTCTGGAACGCAAAGACGTCAAAAAGGGATATCATGCAAGCAACGTCTGTTTAGTATGCCAGCGATTCAATGCAATTGATAACAGCGCACGTGCAGACGAAGCAGTGAATGGGTCAGGAGGATGGACCCGAGAGAAATTCCTGCAATATGCAGCGCTTCTATCTGTTCAGAATGCGTGATATAAAAGAAATTCATTGATTTGCAAGTAATGTGTCAAACGGCCTAAAAATAAAATATTGTCCAATTACATAGCCACCCAACCATGTCGATCAGTCTGAGCGCATTCAATGCAATCCTGCAGGAGTTCATGTCAGATCTTGCCGAGACGTTCCCAGAGATCAAGAGCCTCTCGGAAGGACGTGATATGCTGCGCGGGCTCTGCTCGATGGATGCAAACAATAGGACCCCTCAAGTGACTTTCATGGAAATCTTTGGTGCTCATTCAAATGAAATTAACGGCAAGGATCCATCGTTGTTCATGAAGTGCAAGATCCCGTTCGTGGAGGGAGATGACTTTAACATGGCCGCAATCTGGGCGGAGCTCGAAGAAGACAACAAGACGGCCATCTGGAACTATCTTCACCAGCTTCTATTACTTGGCAGTACAATTGACTCTGTCACGCCTGAAATGCTTGCCGCAATCGAAGGAGTCGCGCAGTCATGCATTGACAAGGTGAATTCTGGAGAAATGTCAAGTTCGGATGCACAGAACCCGTTGGCAGTAATGCAGGCGTGTGCAGGAAACGAGGCACTCATGCAATCGCTCTTCAGCAAGAAGTAGTACAAGGCGTACCACATTAAAATGTTAATACGTTTGATGACTCATTTTGCTTCACAGGTTCTTTTGAAGGGGCCGGTGTGCGTATTCTTGTTGACTGAGACTCCTCCTCCTCTGTTTTTTTAAGCTTTCGTCTCTTTCTCATGGCATTTGATGTCTCAGTGAGATATGCCAAAGCAAATGCTCCTGCGCTGCGCCCGTTGTACAGTATCATATCTGAAGACAAGTCGTCACCTGCGTTCCTAAGTTGCTGGAAACAATATCGTATGTCACCAACAGTCATTCCATCGATGCGTGAACTTGCAGTGGATCTATAACGCTGGGTCCTCTTGGAAAGTCGAGTCATTGTATCTTTTACTTGTGCTGGCCTGTCTACAAACGGGTCCCTGATGTGATTGGGTGGCTTTGGCCAAGAAGACTCTGATTCAGACTCATATTCACATTCAGATGCAAGACTTGGATCCGGATCAGGATCTGCGGACACAGAATCAGACGCAGCAGACACAGACGCACATACTTCCGGTTTTTTCTCTATAGTCGACTGTTCAACCTGGCAAGTAGGTTGGGCGCCACTCTCACACCCTTCGTCATCTGGAATAAATTCGTCCCCCCTGTCCTCCATGCTCTCAGTTTCGAAATTGTCATCAGACTCATTTTCCATTGAACATATCTGTGTAATTCTCTCACAATATTGTATTTGGCTATAGTTATACGCAAAATGTCAGAACCTGAAAAGAAGAGAAAACATTTTGACGGTTATCATGCCAAGTGGTACGCGTCAAAAGTTGAAGTGTTGGACCGTAATGAGATGGGAAATTCAGACATGGCATGGAAATTCCATGATACACTTTTTTGGGATGCGCGCCACGTGTACAGCGAACAGTCAGAGTACTTCAAGACTCTTTTTTCCACAACAATGACTCGCGACATCAAGACAGAATATGGGCTTCCCGTTGTCCAAGTGTCTGGATACATGCAAAACATTGCTATTTTCCGGATGATCAGGATCTTTTGCCACACCGGCACGGTGGAAGTTTCGGATGGAGACTCTGTGGAAAATCTTTTGGATTTTTACTTTGCATCGGACTGTTATCTCCTTGAGGGTCCGCTTCAGCTGCTGCACACGATGCTTGTGAATCAATTGAGTCCTACAAACGTTCTCAAAGTCTATGAGATCCTCTTGAAAAAGGGATCGTCAGAAGGTCGTAAACTGGAAGAAGAAGTGGAAGATTACATTGCCACATATGCGTTTGCGGTTCTGAAACACAAATCATTCCAGCTATTCCCCATTGAACTGATGGGGAACATGTGTGCAATCTTTCAACGGGAAACCCTCAACATTCTTGAGAAGGATCTTCTGTGGTACGTGTATCTGTATTGCAAACATCATACGGGGAACGCGGGGAACGCGGGAAACGAGGGGAACACGGGGACTTCCCCTCACTCGTTTGCAACTCCCATGGAAATGATGATGTACAAGTGGAACGACGAGTCTTCTCTGTGGGGGTGCATTCGCGTAAAAGCGCTGACGCAAGACGACATTTCAGAGTTTGTGTACAAGAATCCAAACGCTCTTGACGATTCCGATACTGTGAACATCCTCAACTTCCTGTACGTCATCAGAGACTCCGCGGGGACAGAATCTCCTCAGACTGCAGTTGAAGCGTGGAAAAACTCCAGGAAGATGAGTCTTGTTGTGCAAGAGATGTGCACGTCACTCGAACCACGATACAAGTTTCGTGTCATTTCTTGTTATCCACGAAATCTGCAACTGTACGGGACCCGAAGCCCACAGACAAGTATTGTGTACTGGGATGTGCACAAGTGGAAGGCATTTGTTGCCATTCAGCATGACAGTGGCCCAAAGGTCTCTCTCGACCCAATTCTTTTCTGCAAGTCATACTTCCATCTGGAACTTTCTCATTACGAGAACTCCATTCACATCTTGGGACGAGCGCATCCTGACCAAAATTCCATTGCGGATAGTTCTATTCAAACCGTCAAGGTGGCTGCCAAGATTGTCAACTTCAAACACGACCGGTGGAAGGACAAGCACACAATTGTGCAGCTGAAGAAATCTGAGGTGTCTAACTTTGCCATCAACAATATCCTTGCTTTGAGCACGGTAGAAAAAGTCAAGAAGAAAGAAGACGGTGGGGACAGCCCTGGATACTTATTTGAGATTGGGAATTATCCGCAGTACAAAGAAGGGAATTGGATGATGATACTGGTATCGATCGAAACGTTGTGACTATAATTATAAAAACTTTTGTATAATAATGTTGATTACAGGCAATATGGGATCTGTCCGTCCCACCAAACTATTTGAGTGTCATGGTGCAAGATCACTTGAGTATACTCCCAGTGGTCTTTTTGTATCTTCAAGGACCAACGTCACGTTTGTATCGCATACAGAACACACACAGACTCGCGTCTTCCGTTTCAATATTCATTCATCCAGTATCATTTCAGTTTCACGCCCCGTGTCTAACCTTGTGGCATACCAAAGTCCCAAGTTGTTTGTATGCGCATACAGTGTCCGTCATAACAAGGATGTCATCAAGGTACCATGGGAAAAAGAATTAAAGTCTCTATGTATCTTTGTGAATGACAAAGCAGAGACCCAAATTCTATTTTCTGACTCTGACGGGACGTGGTTAACTCGGGCGGGAAGCGTCCCGCAAAAAGTGAATGAAGTATCATTTGATCATATATTTGAGTATGGTTTGACGGTTTACGCTTCGTCTGGAAATACAATCTATCGCTTAGACTTTCTGGACGGTAAATGTGACAAACGTGTTGTATTCAAAGCTCCAAGTGTCATTTGCAAATTTCAAATGCGTTCAGACTCTGAGATGATATGGACTGCAGATACACCCTACGACACCGAGTCCCACGTTGGCATCTATCTGTCACGTTTGATTGAAACCGATTGTGGAACTGAATCTGCTGAATCTGAACGTGGAACAGAGTTTTGTACGGACATGGTCCAATGCCCCAAGTATTCAAAGTCATCTACTGCCAAGGCTGTTTCAAGTGCGGGCTCACGATTATTCTATGTTGAAAATGGATTTGTCATGGAATATTCCATTTTCCACCACGTTCATTCCGTGACGACCGTACATTCTCTCACTTCATCAGATTCTATATGTCGAATAAGTTCCGTTGAGAAATGTTTGTATTTTGCGGATTCTACTGGCATATGGAGACTATCCTTAATTTCAGAGTCGTCTGAAGAAGGGTCAGGGCAACAAGAGCCACAGCTTCAGAGGCGCATCAGCGTCAGACAATTTGAAATAGATTCTTCCGGATACATGTATTACACCAAGAAAGGCATCCGTGGGTCATTGTTCCGTGCCATCTGTCAAGAAGCAGAACAGACAATATCCTCTCAGCAGGGACTTGTGCAGTCCTTCACTCCAAGTGATTCGTATGTATTTGCATGCTGTTCTTCTGGGCGTCGCCAATCCACTCAATTGCGCCGATGGAATCTGTACGATACCTTTACGGGATCCGTAGAGATTGATATGCCTTCAATCTCTTCAGAAACGGGAATCAGTATGTGCGTGGACGAAGACCAACACATTGTTTACGCATCAGCGTCGACTGAAATTCGTACCTTTTCATTTGATTTGAATTCTCTTCACACGGTGTCCTTTGCATATAACACGTATCGCATGGTTGCAAATGACCGCCAATTGCTCACTTGTTCAAGATATGGAATTGCAAATTCATCTCTAGGACGGAGCATACTGAGTGCCAAGGATGCTAATTTTAAGGAAATTCAAGTCATTGGAGACTCAATGTTTATGCACAGCGGGTCAAACATCTACAAGGGCGCGTGGATTCCCCGCTCTCAGGATCTACACGCTCCACGTCTTGTACTTTCAGACATATCACCCATGAGCGTCGAAGTGTCATGGTCAGGGGCGTCTGAGGCGTTTGAGACGGTGGGAATTCAATTGAAGAAAAAGACAGAGCGTCAATTCAAACTCATTCGTGAGTCTGTCCAGTCTCCTTATTCACTGCAGGGATTGCAAGAGGGAACGAGTTACGACCTGCGGCTGCACTTTGACACTCACGTTGATGTTGAATTTGAAGCATCGTTCACAACCCCAGCGGCAACTGCATTCAACTGCCGTGCGCTTCATCAAAAACTACACAAGAAGAACCGCAGTGGACAATCCGTCTTTGATCTTACGGTTGACTCTGAATCTCTTGCCATTGTCAAGAGAACAATCAATCTCATGTGTAACACCGGAGACCGGGTGCGCATGCGTTTCCGCGCTCAAGATAGAGTCATTGACGCCGAGCTCCATTACGTTCGAAATGGAGAAAAGTTTCGGCTTCAGGAGGGATCTCACAACGCTCTCCTTGCGTTTGAACAGTCCCGTGGAAGCGCTCAAAAGATCAGGCTCCAGTCTCATGACAAGCGATCTGAGACAAGCATTGGATACGATGAATCAAGTAATCGAATCATTGTCGACCAAAACTCATATGGGATTGGAGACACCTTCTTCATGCATGGCAGACGAGTGACCGTTGCACAGGGCTCCATCGTGCTCATGTTTGCAAATGTTGTCCCGGATTCGTTTCCATATGCAAGTACCGTCAATGCGTCAAGTTTGGGGTCACTTGGAGGTATTTCCACCGGGACTGCCATCCTGAAAAGTCTGTATCGAGTTGCAGACCGCGTCACCTCAGATCAAACAACCGCATTGACTTCTTCCTACGTCAAAGATTCAGGTGAGACGCTCGAATTTTCACGTATATCTCATCTTGCCAATGAGACTCTTGATTACGGAACGTTCAAAATTAGCGTTCTGAGTACGTTGTCAGATGCAACCCGAATTCTCACGGACTCTGTGACATGCACACCTTTGGGGACAACGCTTGTTCAAAACACAGTTCAATCGGCACAAGATGTTACAAATGTTATTTCTGTTACGTCAGATGGAATCAGTGCTTCCTCTGAATCGTTTGCCATTTATTTTGGCAACGAGCGGCAGTTCCGCATCAAGTATACAGATGGGAGCAATGCCTTATTGAACATTCAATATCTCAAGGACGGGTCATATGTGACTCGTGCAGAATTCACTTCAACTTAGGACGACGGGCCTGCAATAAAGAATCTCGTTACGTAGGAACTTGATGATCCATCATAGGCTTGGATCTCAAGCTTGGACGGTTGAAGACCTGCGGCGGCCGTGTACTGTATCCTGAAATCCTGGGACGCACCAAAATAGATGGCACCAGTGTCAGAATCAAATGAGAGCCCTGAAGTACCAAACGTTGTAGAAAGGGAAGCAGAATCGGTTATTGAACTGATTGTTGTGGACTCTGGTGAAATTTGGAGAGCTGTCTCCATTGTCTGCGTAATTCCGTCTGTGTGCAACACATCAACTTTTACAGATCCTTCTGTGCCTGCTTGATTTAGCGTGTGTTTAACGCTTGTGGCTTCTAGCGTTTCTCCAAGAGCAGCGTCGTATACGTAAAAAGCAGCAGTGGCCGTGGAGTCACCGCTGGACTCTTTGTTCACCACTTGGTAGTTGGAGCGTGTTACCAGGTCACGGACGATAAGATCACCCCTGGAGCTCACTGCAGCTGCCGTCGATGAATCATATGGGAATTCGGTGGGGATTGTAGACATTTGATATTGACACATAAAAAAGATTCAAATTTGGCACATTTTTCAGAAATTAATGTAGACTTCTTCAAATGGCATTCGATCTGTCCACATTTGCTGACTCTTATTCGCGTGACTCCTACGCGCGGCAATTTGCACAGGTCGAAATGGCTACTGGGATTGACCCGCTGGAAATTGTGCATTCTTTCTACGGGATGACCTCGGATGGAGACAAGTTTGAACTGGCTCGAATCGTCTGCACTGAAACGGCCGTAGATTCGCGCATTGGAAAACTAAATTTCCAAGTTGCAAACGGTAGTGGGACGTACCTCACAGTGCTTCACATGACGGATGCCGGTGTGGGAATTGGTGGGGACGTTGAGGTTGATGGAGGGGCCACCACGTTCTCAACGAGCAGCATCGAAGTCCAAGACATCAATGTTGTCCTTGGAAACACCGCACTGATCCCTGCAAATTTGAATGGAGGTGGAATCATCTTGGGGACCACGGCGTCTGGAACAAAGAACATTCTGTATGATGTTGCACATGACCGCTGGAACCTCAATTCTAGCATCAATCTGAATGCCGGTGAGAGCTTCAGCATTGGGGGAACCGATGTTATATTGGATTCCACTGGTCTCTATTTTGGAGGCGTTGCCATCTCCGCTGGATCATTGACGCTGTCGCCTGACGTGGTTCTTGATTCTGACGGGCTCACCATAGGCGATATCACTATCTATCCTTCCACTGGGTTCAAAATTGGAAACGTCATTGCAATGACAACAGATGGAATTTCCCTGGGTGCATTGACAAGCGATCCTATTTTGATTTCGACTGACGGAATCACACTCGGTTCGATAGATCCAGTGACTATTAACAGCGCAGGGATCTCACTGGGAACGTCACTGACCCTCACAGTTGCTGACGGTCTGGAGATTGGAACCACAATTTCAATGAACGAAAGCGGGCTGAATCTGGGTGAGGTGAGCATCGATGACACTGGGTTTGTGATTGGTACGGCACTCAGCCTTACTGTTGCGGATGGGCTTGTCGTTGGTGACTCTGTTGTGATTAATTCCAGTGGACTACAGCTTGGGGCAATGGGGACAGACCAAGTGCTGATCAACTCAACAGGATTGCAGGTTGGCTCTGATTTGAGTTTGACCGTGTCGGGTGGGCTTGAAATTTCTGATACAGTTTCCATTAGTTCATCAGGAATATCCCTTGGCAATGTAGACCCAGTTGTAATTGACAGTACTGGCATCACCCTGGGTCCCGACCTTTCGCTCACAGTTGCTGATGGTTTGACAATTGGGACAACTGTTGAATTGAATGAGAATGGTCTTGTCCTTGGAGGGAACCTGGTTGTGCTGAACACTGGAGGGTTGAGCGTTGGGACTACACTTTCGCTCACAGAATCTGCTGGACTTCAGATCGGTTCTGATATAGACCTCAACTCTACAGGATTGCTCATTGGAACTGATATTTCACTGACAACAGCATCTGGGTTGTCTATTGGAACTAGTGTCACCCTGAATGAAACCGGGCTGGCAATGGGAACGGTTACATTAGATTCATCTGGTTTAGACATGGGTAATGTATCTGTCACTGAGGCACAAGGCCTGCAGCTGGGATCAGGTGCAAGCTTTACAGCAAGTGCAATCACCATTGGCACCACAAGCCCAATGGTGTTGACTCAGACTTCTTTGGATTTTGGCACCTCAACGACCCTAGACACTGACTCTCTTTCATTAGGAGGTAATGTCGTCCTGAGTACCGAATCACTCACAATTGGACCTACTCCAAATGTGGTAGTTGACAATACTGGAATTCAAGTGGGGGATGCATCTTTTACAGAAAATGGACTCACACTTGCAAACATGAACCTCACAAGTTCATCTCTTACATTGGGAAATACAGCTGCATTTACAAGCAGTTCGTTGACAATGGGTAACTCGGGAAACGTTGTTGTCAATCAAACAGGATTGTATCTCGACGGACCAGATTCTGCCATTTATTTCGGACCGCTTCAAGAATGGAAGCTTGAATTTGACAGCGTAAGCGAGAGCTTGCTATTTCAGTTCTGGGACACCGCAAGCGGAAGCTACATCAGCAAATTGGAGCTCCGTAATTCAACGTAAAAGATATGGTTATGAGATTTGAAAAGCAAAAATATATTTGATTCCGCTCTTTTTTTAAGCAGAAACAAGCGCTGCGTATCGCAGGAACTTCTCCCGGCTCCACCCACCGGATCCTTCCACATGGCCCTCTGCTTTAGTACTGCTGTCCATTCCGTTGAAGCGCTGGCAGACTAGGCAGACGTTGCTGGCACTATACCCAAGACGGACGTCTTTGCGTTCAAGGGAGACCTTCCAGTCTCCCATCTCCGGTGACATTGCAACTCGCGAATAAGCGCACATCCCACCCTGTGCCTTCAGGATGCCCACCAGCTCCAGGTGCGTGAGGGTGCATTTGGTCTGATTGTCCTCTGAACGGTGCTTGTTGCGCTCCTTGGTCGAGCTCTTTGCACTGTCAATGAGGTGCTTGAGGGCGCCTCGCCACCTGCTTATTCCTCGTTGATGAAGATGCAGCTTACAAGCTTTGCACCCGCTTGAAATCTTTTGGTAAAAGTCTTCACGTGGCTTCGTCTCTAAACAGTGATAGCAGAACACCGTTTCAATGCCGTCCTTCGTGACTACTTTCCACTTTTTGTAAACAGTGCCGTTGGAATTCCCTTTCGGAAGAACTTCCTCAAGATCTGAGATTTCATTATGGAAGTTTTTCGGCGGGATTCCGCTCAGCGCGATGGATTTGACGAGGAGCTTCCGTGACCATTTGATAGGAGTATTGAATTCAAGGCATACAAGCCGACAGTTTCCGTCAACGTATCCAAAGTCGTCATTGATCCGGTCCACGCTTGCTTGGTTGTCTGAAAACGACTTGAAGACAAGGACTGCATCTGATATTGCACATTTACCATCTTGATCCGTGATCAGTTTCTTTAGCTTGGGTATTGTCAGGGTAAACTTGTGCTTTCGGCCTGTCTTGTTCCGCCGCTTTGTGTTGTTCCTGGCGCGACTGACAAGAGTCTTCAAGAAACCAGCCTGAGTGTTGCGGTATGCCTCGTTGTAGTCTCTTGCACACGCCTTGCAGTAGGATTGCAGGCCATCTGCCGCTTTACGATTGACACTATACTCATGAAGCAATTTACACTCGCCGCATTTGAGACAGTCTCTCACGGCAACCTTGAGTCTCTTTCCTTCGGGTTCATCGCGCTCATTTTCTTGTAAATCCAGATCTCCAAGGTCTCCGATATCCCTCTTTTGTCCCATTTGATCTGAATCAATATTTTATTATCACTGTTTCAAACGCTGTCCAAACCGCGTCTGGAAGCCTCGTCTCATGATTATTATATTGGAACGTCTTAAATGCTTCCGGTTCGTTGCCGCAATCACCATCGTTTGTCGGCACTCGTTCGGAGGGTGGAAGGAAAGCCGGACCAGTATGCAATGCAACGCGAATATGAAACGCTCTTGCGTCACTACAAACATCTTTGCACTGACTGTAACCTGGAGAGCCGTTCCGTGAGACATCACGTCTGGCTGAAACGTTTTGGATATTTCCTCGATCATCTGCGGTCGCGAATTGTTCCTTTCATGTACGACGTGGACTTTCGCGACTCAGTTCGAAACTTGTTGTGCACGGTTCGTTGTCAGAATCTGCCCCACTGGCCGCCGCGTTTACATCGTTCGTTCTTCAATTGGATGTGTCACCGCACGGCGTACGTTGGATATGAAATCCTTCGACTAAATCCAGACGCGCTAGATGGTCTTGCAGGTACATCGCCAGAGACGCTCGTGGAGAACGTCCGAAGCATCATTGATCCTCCGATGGACAGAGGGGCCCTAGAAATTGCATACGATGCCTTTTACTTGGCACATCTGGCCCGTATCACCAGACGTCCTCTGACGCTTGACGTTGAACCCCTCTGCGGAGAAAGCGCCGACGCCGGGCACGAATATCAAGTGCAATTGATGTACGTATTGCGCCAAGTCACGCAAGAGTACTTGCGAGCAATGAATTAATTGCCGTGAATGAAATCATGAGTCAAATGGTTCTGAAAGTAATAAACAATTGTATTTATTTGTGTAAACGCACTGCCTCACCCCCGTATTTTTCGTACACACTTCTATCGGAAAGAGCCGTCTTACACGCCGTATCTCGCAGTTGTTGTGAATATACTCCGTCATAAAGATTATCAAAATCAGTGCACAGATAAAAAAAAAGATTAAGCGCACATGTGCATCCTGACAAAGTCCTGCAACCCCTTGATGGCCTTGTCGTCGGAACAAGATTCACGGTACATGGAATCCACAAAGAACTTGATGTCTTTGCCACGAATGGATCCTCATCTAGATGGTGATCAAAGAAGAAATTGATGACCGCGTTGATAATTTCTTTGTGGTGAATTTCAGCCACAAAAGAAAATCTTGGACATTGTTGCAAAATATGGTCATACAGTAGTTGGGCCTTTATAGTACCGGTCTATATAGAGCCGGTTAGGATATAGGGCCTCTCATTCTGATGAACACGGGCTACTATCTTCATATATAATAAACAGATGGTAACTTCTGTGTGGCACTGTAGCACAAGTGGTTAGTGCAGTAGCTTCTGAAGCAACTGTTCCCGGGTTCAAATCCGGGTAGTGCCTCTAAAAAGAATTTCTGTGGATGTTGATCCATTCCGCTTGCGGAGTGGTGAGAGGCATATATTTGACAGTGATGCCCCGACATCAAAAAAACTGTTCAAAGATATGTTCTTCCTGAAAGGGGACATCGCGTTGAGGTTGGCTTTAAGTGCTTAGCGCGGCCACCTTACACCAGATAATCTTGCCAGATTGTCAACAGTGATGATGCCATTATAGGGCCGGTTGGGATATAGGGCCTGGAGATGGCTGCGACACGTAGAGGCCCTATAACGGCACCACCACTGTAGTAGGAATCATAAAAGAGAGTTGGGTGTAATTTTTCAATATATGTAATTACTCGTGCAGACTGCATTCGACTTTTGCAAATTATTCATCTATGATTCTGATTGCGCGGTCAGAGAACGGATTCCGTGATCGTTGACTCTGATTCTGACTCTGACTCTGATTGGGTTGGCGGACTGTCAGCCCTAAACTGTTTGAAACCGGTTCTCGTACTGTGCGCGTATCTTTTTGTGCTTGATGCCCCGCAAATCCAACAAATGCCACGCGGAACGCCTCAATGATGCGGCGCATTGTGACCAAGAAGTCCCGTTGGTCGTCCTCACTCTTCCTTGTGAAATTCCGTGCACTGCAGTATGTCATGAAGGGCTCCAGCGTCTTCAAGTTCAACTTCAAATTGAAGAATAGCAACTCTTCGTAGTTTGAGACTGCAACTTCTTGAAAAAGTCCCCGCACAGAAGGTTGCAAGAACCACGAATAGCGCTCCATGAGCTGTTCGCCATCCGTTACAAATGCGTATGAATTGTACCTTGTGGATACATCTGCAAGCGCATCACTCGTTGACTCCCGGAGCCATGAAACGTTGCACCCGGATCCAATCAGGTTGTCCACCTCTTTCCTCAGAGCCGCAATGCGGTCAATGTACAATTGATTTTGCACGAATGGCGAGTCTGTTTCCTTGTGAAGAAACTCTGGATAGATGATTCGCGCAAAATAGGAAGAGTCTGTCTTCCACTGTGCAAAAGTTCTCGCCATCTTGGATCGCGTCATACGCACAGCTGGGATTCCTTCGGTATTGTGTTCGTACGTGATCTGCATGCGCCCCGTTCCAGAGAGTCCACCGACAAGTGTTGGCGTGCATTCAAGATCACACGTCTTTGTCCCGATTTCATCAATAAAAGACTTGAATTCCAGCGGAAGCAGCGTTGGTCCAATTGATGATTCGGAATCCAAGTACGCAAGATACGACGGACGCGGGTGCACAACCCCTCTGGAAACGGCAGCTGCATGGAAGGACGCCGCGTAATGACGGAACGCATGCCACAAGTACTGTCTGGATGCGTCCGCGTGCGCATGAAGAGCGTGAAGTGAGTTCCAGAATTCCCGCGGTGATCCAGCGCAGTCACAGATGGATTTGATATCTTCGTATCCGTGGAAGCTTACGATATGATCAATAGAAGACTCGGCGCCTTGGCGGAGGAGTCTCTCGAGACTGATCCGGGACAAGGACTTTAAGAGTTTCAGTTTTGCATAGCCCTTTGCGGTGCTCCGCGTGTCAATGATATGACTTTTAGTTGCATGAATCTTTGAGCGAGAGGACCAATCGTCAAGCCCAAGATCGGTTGCAAATTCATTGCAGAGATGAAAGCGTGCGTATGCAATCAACGCGTCAGCATCAATGTCTTCCGAGAATCCCTTTGTCATGAAGTCGTGGTTGTCAAATTTGATTTCGTCAAACGCCGACATCAACGCACACTTGACAAGTTTATTGTCATCATCGAGTTCCAAAATTTTGACATTCATGTTCATGGCTCAAATGACTATGACTCAAACTAAACATAATTTTAACAGTTGAGTGCTGTACTCCGACTGTTTATACTTAGAACTTGAACTCGGACGCACTCGCACTCACTTCTTTTTGATGAGTTGATATTTGCAGCCCGAGCCGCTCTTCTTCCGGATGTGGTGCGTCTTGCCAAACTTCTCCTCAAGGTAGCCCTTGTAAGTGCGACACACCGACTTGTAGAAGGCCGATCCAATTTTGAGTTTCTCAAACGTGTTCTGGTACTTTTTGAGCTTGTACGTCTCTTTGACCGCTTTGCGCCAGAGTTTCATCTGGTCCGATTCGTGCTTCTTGGCGTACTCGCTCTTCTTCCGCGATACAATTTCACCGCGTGCGTTGTATTTGAGCTCGCTCTTAGTTTTTCCACCGGATGTCTTCTTTGCGGTGCCGTGCATAACCTGTGCCCTGGAGCCGCGAATTGTTGGGGTTGTTGTCATTGTTTTGCTTTGGTTCCTTTTTGCAAATATTTTATTTCCGTAAAATGTATAAATGTTTCTTGATGACAAGTTTTCCCATGAGAAATGAAAATTCGTCTAAATTGTTCTTAGATCCATTTGCCCTAGGGAATCCAACGTCTTCACAATCCAAACACGCAATGTTATACAAAAACTACAAACACGAAATTGGAGAGCATTTTGGAATAAATCATAACAAAATTGCGCGCACAAGGAGGTCTTTTGACTGGAGCGTCTGCAAAGATAGATCAATGAGCGAAGGTTCAGGCGATTCATGCGATTCAGGCGATTCGGCCACGCATCCCAACACTCAGACGGACCACGACGTCGCGTGCAAGGTGGCCACCAGGGATCCGTGGCACGTGCGATGCTCCAGATGCTGCAACTGCAATTCGTCCATCGCAATTGGGAATCTCATCTACGAGACGTCATTCTGCTCACGACTCTGCTTGACATCGTGGAAGGTTGCCAGATATAAAAGAGTGTTTGAGGACTACGAAAAGCACGAAAGCGAAAGCGGATGCGAGCTAGAAGCGGAAGTGACAGACCATAGGAACTCAGCCAACTCAAAATCAGAAAGAGTCAGACACGAGCCAATTGACATCCCTCGTCATTCGTAGGAAACTCAGAAATAATATTAGCTAATCAATACATGACGGAGCCAAGATTATTTGCATTCTTAATGCAATGCAGTGCAGACTCATGTGGATTCTACCCCGAAATGCCAATCCTCATGGACGATCATCCCTTTGTACAGTCTTATTGTAAAGACATTGCGGAGACCAAAATGCTGCAGGAGGCACTGGTGTCCATAAGTCGCAAGAGAATGCTACAGCAAATCATGGACCTCTTCCGAGAATGCGGAATTAGAATATTTGAAGACCAATTTGGCCATAGAATAGAGACTATGGCGGACGCAGGAATGGGCAATAAATGCATTGCGGTCCCTGAGAGGTGGGATGCCATCAGCGCATCGCTCGGTGCAAAGTTCTGGATAAAGATTAGATCCTCGGGTGTATCCAACACCAAGATAATACAATTGCGTGAAACAATGATGGAGACGCTTGAGTGTGCCATTTGTAAAACCGTAATGCAGAATTGCATCGTCTTTGGATGCGGACATGGTGCCTGTGATGCATGCAGCGCTCAACTCACGACGTGTCATATTTGCAGACACGTCATTGGTCACAGGGCGCCAAATTACACTGTTCGTGATTTCATGAACGAAACAGTTTAGTTTTGAGTCATTTGACTTTTCACACAATCAATAACGACGAGACAATGCCACCCAAAGTTCTTGTTGCCACGCCAGCTTATGCGGGTCAGCTCACTACAAATTACACAACATCTCTTCTAAAATGTGTTGGCGGGCTGAACGGGCGGCTCGAAATGTCCGTCCAATTCCTCGCCAGTGAATCACTTATCACGCGCGCACGCAATTACTTTGCCGCGGCCTTTTTGGCTGACGAATCACTGACGCATCTGTTGTTCATTGATTCTGACATTGGGTTTGAACCCCAAGCCGTCTTTGATCTTGTTCAGAGCGGCCTCGATGTCGTCGGCTGTGCCTATCCGATGAAAGTCACGAGCATTGCAAACATCAAGCACGCCTTGATCAAGTATCCCGATGCAACCGAGGAGGAAATCAAAAAGAAGAGCTCGGTCTTTGTGTGGAATCCCCGACCCAACGCGCCACCGACATCTTCAAAGGATTTCATTGAAGTCAATGCAGCTGGGACGGGATTCCTATGTATCTCTAAGGACGCCGTGAAACGCATGGCAGAGGCCTTTCCCGAGCTCAAGTACACAAATGACGTCAGTGGGTACTCTTCCGTTGACGCAACCACGTATGCGCTATTTGATACCATGATTCACGAGGGACGGTTTTTATCTGAAGACTTCAGTTTTTGCGAGCGGTATCGCAGCATTGGTGGCAAGATTTTTCTATGCGTGAACCACTTGCTCACGCATACTGGACCTAATACGTTCAGTGGCTGCTTAGCCGACCAGCTTTCGTGAGATTGGGATGGTGGACAAATCCGACAAATAAAGTCAAAACAATTAAACATTTTTTGGTGTCATTACTTTTTGACGATTGCACTGCGTTCTTCATCTGTCTTCATGAATAAAGAGACGCGTTGCTTAAGTGCCTGTTTTCCAGTTTCAATGGTCATGTCAAACATCTTGTCAGTGTGATCATATTTGTTCCAGTAGAAGGACTTCATGCCCGTTTTGTAGATGTCCTTTGCATCAAACACATATGCGGAAACTACTTGCGTTCTGTCATTCATATCAAATTGAACTGCAACCACAATGTCACAGTGATGTGAATTAGGTGCCTTGCTGAGCATAAAGTTAAATCCGACGTATGAATGTTGTTGCCTGTTGAGACGGGAATATGTTGCCGTTTTCAGTGAGATTCGCACTGACTTCAAATGATGCCAAAACAGGATGTCAACAGTCTCACCCTGGCGCAATGGCGCACGAGCTTGAAATGGTGCCAGAGCATCCGACACCGCTTTCATACCACGCAGTTCCGTCTGTTGGGTTTTAGCAACTTTTGTATTGGGCGAGCCATCTCCAAATGTGAAGAAGCATGCGTCTCTTGTCCATGCGCGCCTTGTATGAATATCAGTGATGTTTGATTCCAATGACTTCATAAGTTTGTCCAGTTTCTCAGGGTTGTCGCGGTCAAGGACGTACCGGAATTCCTCGTAGGCGTTCTCGCGGCCGCGCTTGGATCCCGGCTTGTGGTCGTATACAATTGGCTTGAAATTGGTTTTGATATCGGAAGACTTCATAATGTATGCCTCCAAGAGATCAACGCTTGGAAGCTGGTCAAAGTCCTTACCGTTGTCTTCCACATCAGAATTAATAATCAGACAAATCAAAATGTGATCTTCATATCGTCCCCCGGCAGCTCCATCGGCCTTGTTCACATGGAATTGAACTTGCGTGCCTGGAGGTCCACGTGCGGACTTGACTTGAATTGGAGCAACATACGAGCCAAATGTTGCGCAGTAGTCAGCAATAACGCTATCTAGCATGCGCTCAAATTGCACCATGGAGTAGCCACGTGATTGCATGAATTCTACATAGCCTTTGAATGATGCGCTTTCAACCCAGTTTTTTTGACCAAGGTCACGAGAGACGTGTGTTGCACTTTGTTTCTGTGTCGTGATGGTCTTTGCAAGCTGCATCTCTTCTTCAGTTAAAGGAGTTGCCCGCGCGTGACCACTTTGCAGATCATTGTAATTTGGTGTTTCGGTGCCGTCCTCATGACGGAATGTTCGTTGTGATGGCTTGCCGCTTTGAGAGTTCCAATGAAGACGCTGCTGCTCGTCACTTGCCAGGGGTTCTCGCGTGTAGTGCTTCCGAATCCACTTAATGAACTGTCGTAAACTTAACGTTTTATAAGCAAATTGGTTAACAAAATTGAAGGTATCCTGGAATAATATATTTCAACTGTTTGAAAAATCAGAGAATCTAGGTCACCATCACTTATCAAACATCAAATA
>Ga0194059_1000345_pt1 | contig 22596 bp, 25 predicted proteins | sample SepL6211m_MetaG_FD_163426 | JGI IMG/M metagenome (GOLD analysis project Ga0194059, IMG submission 163426) | Anoxic zone freshwater microbial communities from boreal shield lake in IISD Experimental Lakes Area, Ontario, Canada - Sep2016-L626-11m | ecosystem: Environmental > Aquatic > Freshwater >... | reverse complement strand
AGAGTCGGACATTCCCGGCCCTAGTCGATTCCGCCCCAGCCCACCAAGAATTTCCAGAATATGAGAGTTGGTCAACTGAGTCTTTAGTGTTGGTTTCGGTCTGACACCATTTCTCTCGGATGCCCCCATCAAGAAGTATCGATCCTTCTGATATCGTTTAAAACAAAAAATTCAATTAGATTATAAAATTCATAAATGAAATGGCTTTTTCCTCTAACTCTAGTTTTTCTTATATCTTTGAGTCATGCTCAAGAAAACGCAAACCCTTTTGATGTCCAAGTTAGCGTAACCCCAGTTAATGGCCGATTTCAAATAAATGCCAGTTATGCTGTTCCTATCAATATATGTCGTGCATATACCTTCATTACAGACTATGAGAGCTCAAAAAATATTTCTGGAATAACCGAGGTAACAGTGATTTCAAGGGCTGGCAATAAGGTACGCGTACGAAGAGTCATTGAGGAAGAGATTCTTTTTTTCCACGTCTCGATGAAATCCCTTATCGAATATACCGAGACTCCGAATGAACTAGTCAGTTTTGAGCAACTTAACGGTGATGCTAAGTTATATAAGGGCACTTGGAGGCTGATCCAAAATGGTGAGAAAACAACTTTTAAGTACGATGGATTGGTTGAGCTAGACTCAGTCATTCCTTCGATGATCGTTGAATACTTTATGAAAAATAATATTCGTGGACGATTGGGGTCTATGGCACTTAAAGCTTCCCAACATAGATCTGTTGAAATATTAGCTTGTAAATAGTTATCTTATTTAACTCAAGCGTTGACGAAACCACAATATCTTTCAATACGACAGTTTTAGGCGCAAATGCAGACATTCTCGATCCCAGTCGATGCGGCCCCGAAGCACCAAGAAACACCAAAACTGCTTGCTGGCGATTTTTATTGATAAATTCATTGCGAGGCTTCGCCTACCTCGGCTAGACTGGGCTCAACAGACCTTTGAGCTGCATTAGTTTCTTGCTAAGGCTAGTGCCCCAGATTTCGAACATAGCTTAATTCCAAGGAGTGTTATGAATAGTTCAACTACAAATGAATTGCTGGGCGCTTTCAATATGAAAAAAAATATCTGTTGGGTCTTGCTGATACTGGGCTTTATCGCTGGTATTTATCCCTTTGCCAATCCCTCTCCCTTGACGACCTTTGCTGTTTCAAATATTGCCGTTGTATTTTGCTTGCTCCACTGCAGTATGTGGGCGGGGTGGCCAACCACCGTCAAGATATTTCTTGTAACCTGGCTGACTGGTTACTTTACTGAGGTACTTGGCGTTAACTTTCAATTTTTGTATGGGCTTTATCATTACGCCGACTTAGTAAGTGGTCCCAAAGTGCTAGGCGTACCACCGATGGCGATGTTGATTTACTTCCCCCTTGGCTATGCCTGCTTCATTATGGGTAGAGCAGTTGTTGGAGGCTTATCAGCCAAGGTCACTGGATTAAGATTGATCGGTGTTGCTATTTTTGCCGGGCTGGCAATGACCACGCATGATTTTTCAAATGATCCATTTATGTCTACTGTTAAAGGAATATGGGTGTGGCCTAATGGTGGCGCTTACTTTGGCGTGCCTTTACAGAATTTTATCGGCTGGTTTGTGCTCACAAGCTTTTTTTCAATCATCGTTGGATTGATCGCTAACAGCGCTAAGGCTATGCAATTGATCGCCATTCCTCGAGATCCCCATTTCTTTTTACCCGCTATTTTGTTGTATCTAATATTTGAAATTCCACAGATGTTGCGGCCGATAATGGATGGAGAAACAGCAATTAATCTCGCTGGATCAGGAATAGCGATGTTTGCTACGACTATTCCGGTTATAGCGGCTTTATTGGCTCTTTATGGCCAAAATAGTCAACAAGAAAGGCATCAATAGATTCGAGGGGTCTGCCATCCTAGGCTAGCACAAAGCAGAGTAGTCTTCCGGTGAGGATATTTTTATTTTGCCCAGTGAATTTTTTGTTGCACGACATATTTCTAAAGATTGTGAGATAGTGTCACGACCGTTCGGGCTCAATCCATCTGCGAAAGATATCAATGCTTGTCACCAGATTTAGTAACCAGGCCAATTTAAACTCTGTCCTTGGTGGCTTAAGGAGTTTGTAATGGCCGATTTATATTCTTATGAGCCCAAGAATGGGCATGGCTTACCGCATGACCCATTTAATGCCATTGTTGGTCCAAGACCTATTGGTTGGATCTCCACTCAGAGTAAGGCGGGGGTTGTAAACCTGGCCCCCTACAGTTTTTTTAATGCCTTCAATTATGTTCCGCCGATCATTGGCTTTTCTAGTGTTGGCCACAAAGATACTTTAAGAAACATTGAAGAGACGGGTGAATTTGTTTGGAACTTGGCTACATTTGATTTGGTTGAGGCCATGAATCAATCATGCGCACCATACCCTCCTGAAGTGAGCGAATTTGATGCAGCAGGACTTGAGCAGGCCAAATCTATATTAGTTGCGCCGCCCAGAGTGGCTAAGGCAAAAGTAGCGTTTGAATGTAAATGTACAGACATCATTCAGCTCAAAGGCATATCGGGTGAAAAAGTCCAAACATGGCTAGTGTTAGGTGAGGTTGTCAAAATCCATATTGATAAGGCGCTGTTAAAAGATGGCATCTATGACACTGCAGAAGCTGGCCATGTCTTAAGGGGCGGTGGCCCAGCCGACTATTTTACGGTTGGCAAAGAACAGCTCTTTAAGCTATATAGACCAAGGTAATATTTTTCATTTTGCCAAAGGCGGGAGAAAAAATGTATAAGTTAATCGCATTTGATGCTTATGGAACATTATTCGATGTTTATTCCATGGGGCAATTGGCCGAAGAATTATTTCCAAATCATGGTCAAGCGCTGGCATTAATGTGGCGCGATCGCCAAATTGAATACACCCGTTTAGTCACAATGAGCGACCCAAATCCTGGTGGAAGCAAATACTATCTTCCCTTTTGGGAGTTAACCATTCGGTCCTTGCGTTATGTGTGTAAGCGGATGGGTTTGGAGCTAAGCCCTGAAAATGAAAAGCAATTGATGGATCAGTATGCCAATCTCACGGGTTTTGAAGATAGCTTGATAGTTCTCAAGCGCATTAAAGAGCAAGGCATTTCCACGGCTATTTTGTCAAACGGAAGCAGGGAGATGTTATCGACCGTAGTTGACAGTAATGGCCTGAAACCATACTTGGATAAAGTGGTCACCATTGAGGATGTGCGTTTATTTAAAACGGCCCCGCAAGCTTACGAACTGCTTTTAAAAGCCTTTCCGGTTAAGAAGGAAGAGATTCTGTTTGTATCAAGCAATGCTTGGGATGCTCTTGCAGCAAAGTGGTATGGCTTTGATGTGTTCTGGGTCAACCGCCTGAATCACCCATTTGAAGAGATTGGTGAGAGGCCAAATTATGAGGGCAATTCTCTTAGTAAAGTATTAGAGTTGATCGGATGAAAATACATTACGCTTCTGTCCCTATGAAAAGTTGTATTCGTTCTTAAGCGATTGAGATGATTGCTCATTTAGATCACCTTGTTTTAACCAGTGCTAATGAGGCGGCTTGCGTGGATTTTTATGTGCGCGTTTTAGGTATGAGGCTTGAGACTTTTATTGGGGGAACACCTCCGGTTGAGCGTAAGGCATTTAAGTTTGGCAGTCAAAAAATTAATCTTCATATCAGGGGAAAAGAATTTGAGCCCAAAGCAGACATTCCAACCCCAGGCTCACTAGATCTCTGTTTTATCGCGGACAGACCACTCAGTGAGGTGATGGCCGTATTACAAAAAGAGGGCTGGCCCATAATTGAAGGTCCAGTGATCCGAACTGGCGCTACCTCAAAAATCAATTCGGTATATGTCCGAGATCCTGACCAGAATTTAATCGAGATTAGCGAGATTCTGTCCTTATAGGCAATATTGGATATAGTGGTGGTATGAAAAAAATTATCTCAGCGCTTGTAGTATTGTTGGTAATGCTTTCTGGCTGCCAGTCAACTGGCAAGGGTGGCCAACCCTTAACACCAGCTGAGATTAGCCAGAAAAGAGAAGCCACTATCAAGATGGCAAAAACTGGTTTAGATGCGTTAATTAAGCAAAACCCAGCAGTGAAAAAAGATATTGATGAAGCTGCTGGATATGCGGTGTTCAGCACGACCAATGTGAATGTCGTTCTGATCGTTGTTGCTAGGGGTGAGGGTGTCTTATATGACAAGCGTCGCAAGAAGCCTATTTTTATGGACTCACTTAAAACCGGTGAGGGCTTAGGCGCTGGATACCAAAATCAATATCAGGTGGCAATCTTCAAAAGCCCTAAAGCCATTGATCAATTTCTGTTGACTTCTATTGATGGCCAAAAAGGCGGAATAGATGTGGATGCAAATTTTTCTGCCGGTTCTGGGGGCGAGATTCGATCATTCAATCCTGACATTACCTTCTATACCGTAGGCCTTTCAGGTTATGACCTCCAAGCAAATTATGGTGGAACCTTATATTTAGTTGATCAACAGCTAAATGATGCAGAGACTATGAAAAGCCTGCCAAGCAAAAGCAAATAATTCTTACTAATATCAAAACATGATGAATAAAAATCTCAATTTCATTTACGCATGTCTGCTGGCTTTCATGAGCCCTTTGGCATTTTCAGCTGGCGATAGCACTCGTGTATATTTGCCAGCTTTTTATGAGTCTGTAATGAAGATGGTGCCTAACGGAAAGTTAGGGCAGATCATCAAGAAGGAGTCCATCAGCACGCCTGTTCAGGGTGCGCAGGCTTGGCGTATTGCTTTTATTTCTTCTGACTTTGCAGATAAAAAAACAATTTCTACGGGCATTCTGGTAGCGCCAATCGGACCTGCCCCTAAAGACGGTAGGCCTGTAGTTGCTTGGGCTCATGGCACAACAGGTACTGCACAAAATTGTGGGCCATCACAGGTACCAAATCCAGCACAGCCCCTGAATGAATATTTCTTGATTGGCGGAAACTCAGGCACTGATTACGGCATGCCTGCTTTGGAGCGTTTTATCAAGGATGGTTATGTCATTGTGGCCGCTGATTATCAAGGGCTGGGCGGCGGTGGCAAGCATCAATACATGATCTCTGGAACGCAAGCTAGAGATGCTATCAATTCGATTCGTGCTGCTGGTGATATGAAAGAAGCGGGCGCTGGTAAAAAAGCGCTGATCTACGGCTGGTCACAGGGTGGGGGCACGGTATTGGCTGCAGCTAGTTCGCCAGAGTACATTGCGCAAAAAGGCACGGTATTTGATGGTATTGAGCTTGTTGGCTTTGTTGCGTTGGCCCCACCAGATGTCAGTGCAACAATCGCCTCCCCTCCACAAGATCAGGCATCTGCCGATAAGTACCTCGGAGGATTAATTCAGGCATTTTCTGGCGATGTCATGGGTTTTGCTCACCTCTCCATGACTTTCTGGGCATTACCAAATGGATTTTCAAATCTTCAGTTAGAGGATGTGTTTACTCTAGAGGGTGCCAAGGCTATCAATCAAATTTACACGGGCAAGTGCGTTCACACTGCTGTTGATACGATTACTTATAACTTTGGCAGCACCTATAAATCATTGATGAACGCGCAGCCCAAGAATTCACTGGCATGGGCAAAAGCCATTTATGAGAGCGGTGTTAAGAAAGTAAAGCCAGTAGCCCCGGTAACAATATATTGGGGTACAAAAGATACGGCAGTGCCACCATTCATGGGCAAGCTCTACCAAGAGCAGATGTGTAAGTTAGGCGCCAATGTTGCGCGCACCCAGTTGCAAGGGGAACAGACACACTACACGACTCCGCCAGTTGCAGAGCCCTTATTTGTCCCTTGGGTGGAAGACCGTTTCGCTGGCAAGCAGGCAACAAACGGCTGTGTGGGTATTCAATAGCCTATTTTGGGCAACTCTATCGATAACTATGAATTAAATATGTCTTACTTAAAGCGGTAGGCGAGGGCCATAAAAATATTGTCTTGGAAAGAGCGATTCATGACGGGGCTATTGTTAATGCCGTTACCCATCCATTTACGTTTGCCGTAGATGTTTACGTACCAGTTATCTACTACAGGAATCTCAATCATCATGCCGGCCATGAGATTGGTGGTGGCAGGCGCTACATATGCACCATAACCGGTGAGAGTTGATTCTCCAGGGCTAATGCCATAGTAATAGTTTGCATATTGGCTAGATTGTCTTTCAATCCCAAGCTGGGGATACACCACAATTTTCTGCAATGTTTCTACTTCAGCAAAATAGAGCAGCTCATATAGCGCCCCGTTTGATTTGCCAAAGTCATGATAAGCATTGGCAAAAATGGCACCAATGGGTGTTTCTTGATAAGTACCTACGCCTAGGGGAATTGGATCGCTTCGATTGATGGTGTTGCCATTGAATGGCGACTTTACTTTGTACGTGTCCAAATTAATCTTCCCAGTAAGCTCAAAATATCCATAGCCCATCTTGAAGGTTTTGATTCCAATCTCATCTATGCGGGCAAAAAAACGTTTGTAGTCAAAAAAGGCATAAGGCAAAGCGAGGGATTGCGTTCCCTCGGTACCGATATGAAGATTGGAGGTGTATACCGCTGCACCAATATCCCCGACGAGATGGTCGGGTAGCCCATCATCCGGCAAATCATTCATTGCAAACGATGGAACTGTTAGCGCAAGAAGTAATGCAAACAGGATGGATTTCATAAGCGAATAATAGGCTAAAACCTTTAATTTGGCACTTAGCTTTAAAGATCTAAGTTATCTAGAGCCAGGTCAGCTAGATGGCTTGTATCGCCCCAGTGATCAAGTTTCCAGGACTGCCCATCATGAGAAATCCAATTTAACGAGGCGTTAGGCACCACGGCAATACGCTCCGCATCCAATGCTTGATGAGTAGTAATTCGGTACATCATGTCTAGTACTCCACCATGACTCACCAGCAGAATCGTTTTGCCCAGATGTTTCTGACGCAGCGCTTCAAGCGCATTTCGAATGCGCTGGGAAAACTGATAAATACTTTCGCCACCGGACATGTCATGGTCTAGCTCGCGCGCTATATGGGCTCGCCAAAGTTCGGGCTCAGCAAGAGGCGCCTCATCAATGGTGAGCCCTTGAAGTGCGCCAAGGTGACGCTCACGTAATTCACCATTAGTAATAGCTGGAATATTGAAGCATTCCACAATCGCATTCGCAGTATGAGCCGCACGTTGCAAATCGCTGGTATAGAGAACATCAAATTGTAGATTTGATTTTTTGAGAGCTTGCGCTAGCTGCATAGCTTGTGCGCGCCCTCGGGTGTTGAGTGCGATATCGGTGTGCCCTTGTAAGCGTCGCGCTACATTCCAATCAGTTTCGCCATGACGCACCAGGCAGAAGCGCGTTGTATTCATATGGAAATGATACGTTAAAGATTATTTTTCAGAGTCCAGGCGCGCGGATTGTGTTCAAAGCCAATCTTTTGGTAGTAATCATTTGCTTTGGGGGCGGCCAAGAGCACAATCATGCATTCTGGAGCAAGGTGAGATTTGGTTTCCTCAATGAGTTGTTTTCCAATCCCCTGTTTTTGATATTGCTCATCAACTGCTAGGTCTGCAAGATAGGCTACATATGAAAAATCCGTTAAGGTCCGCGCAATGCCAACCAATTTTCCCTGATCCCAGGCAGTAATCATGAGATTGGCATTGGCCAACATGTCTGCAAAAGTGGCCACCTTATCAATGGGGCGTCGCTCACCTAGGGTTGAGCGGATATAAAGATCTATGGCTTGCCCGGCAGTAATATTTGCGTTTTTTCGGTAGATAATCATTTTGATTATTCTCTACTATTAATGCAATCAGATCAATTACAGGCGGGAGACATTGATGGACAAAAAAATGATAGGGCTATTTATTGGGGTATTGGTGCCCATTCTCTTATCCGCATCCGCCATAGCCGCAGACATTCAGGTAATTACTTCAGGGGCTTTTGCTGAGGCATTAAAGGCTCTGGCACCCGAGTATGAACAGCAATCCTCCAATAAAGTCATTATTTCTTATGGCTCGTCCATGGGAACTGCGCCCGACTCCATTCCCTCCAGATTGGCTAGAGATGAAAAGTTTGATGTACTCATTCTGGCATCTCCAGCTTTGGATAGCTTTATCAAAAGCGGGACCGTTCAGCTTGGTACGAGAGTGGACTTGGGGGCCTCAGTCATTGGGGTGGCAGTGAAGTCTGGTGCCCCAAGGCCCGATATCAGCACTGTAGCCGCCTTAAAACAGACACTACTCAATGCCAAGTCGGTGGCCTATTCAGCCAGTGCAAGCGGCACCTATTTATCCACAGAGCTTTTTCCTAAATTAGGCATTGCGGAACAAATGAGTAAAACTGCCAAGAAAATCTATAGTGAACGTGTGGGCACAGTGGTTGCGAGAGGCGATGCTGAGCTAGGTTTTCAGCAAGTAAGTGAGCTGATTCCGATTCCTGGCATCGACTTTATTGGTGAGATTCCCCTAGAAGTGCAACAGACCGTATTGTTCTCTGCCGGTATTACGAGCAACGTCAGTGACGTGGATGCTTCTAGGGATTTGATTGCTTTTTTAGCATCGCCTAAGGCGGTATCGACTATTCAGAAAGCAGGCTTGAAGCCTGTATTGCCAGAACTTCCTTGGCAGAAATAAGAGTATGTAAAAACCCCGCTCAATGAATGTAGCGGGGTTTTTAGTTATGCTGCTGCAACTGCTGGTGCGTCTTGCTTATTGAGAGCCCGTTGAATTTTGGCCTTTTCTTTTGGCTTGGTGCTTTTTTCAAGCAGCGCTGTTAGTTGGGCGGTATTAAGAGGACCCAATCTTGCTTTACCTGTTTTGGTGAGCATTGAGTCGTTTTTTCTGTTTCTTTGGTTTTGGCCGACAGCCATATTGGTTTCCTAGAGTATTGGATGATAGATTTGGGGGTCCCCGCAAATCTCCCTATCTAGGGCGCAGAATAGTGATCACATTTCAGAATAACAGCTAAAGAGCTCAGATGCTATGTTATGTTTAGATCATGATTACCATTTCGAACATTATTTTCTCTTTAGTGATGGGTTGCTTGATGTCTGCAAGCATTACTTTGGCAACTACGTTTGTGCGTGTGGGCCCTGCTGAAAATTTTTTCTGGGTCTGGCTTGAGGTTTGGGCTGTCGCCTATCCTGTGGCAATCGCATGCATTTTGATTTATAGACCAATCGCCAGTAAAGTGACCATTGCTATAGTAGAACGCTTATTGCGCAAATAATGTGTTTCAGCACTAGAAAGTAAGAGCATGAAAAAGCATCTATCTATGTTGTTGTTTAGCTTCAGTTTGATGGCGTGTGCTGCGGTCTATACCGATGCATCAGATGCAAACCATGTGACTTTTCTCAATAGTAGCGGTGAATCGATTACTGAGCTGACTAAAAAAGCGAGCGCTTATTGCGAGCAGTATGGAAAAGTAGCGTCGTTTAGAAGCAGCGATAGTCAACTAATCGCCGTATTTGATTGCAAGCTAGCCCGCTAGATCTGATTGGTAAATGAGTCCTGCGTGCTCTCTGAGTGCATGGAACTGAATAGATTCCCAGCGCTGTTGAGCAACATCTAGTTCAGATTTGTGTGTGGCCAAAAATACTGAAGCACCCACAACATCTTCCGCCATGCGATGAATATTCTCTTGTATGAACTTCTTAAGCGCAACAGGGTCGTCAGAGCTCACCCAACGTGCCAGGTTATAGCGCGAGGGTAAGAGGCGTACTTCAGCGCCATATTCCGTTTGCAGGCGATGACTCACTACCTCAAACTGAAGTTGACCAAAGGCGCCTAGTAGCATTGTTCCGCCCATCATTGGGCGAAAGACCTGAATTGCACCCTCTTCGCCGAGCTGCATCAGTCCGGTGCGAAGTTGCTTGGAACGCAGGGGGTCTGCTGATTCAACCATACGAAAGATTTCAGGAGCAAAGAAAGGCAGGCCCGTAAATTGCAATTGCTCACCTTCAGTCAAGGTGTCGCCTAATCTGAGGAGGCCGTGATTTGGTAGGCCAATGATGTCACCAGGAAAAGCCTCGTCCAAAATGTCGCGGCGCTGTGACAAGAATGACAGTGCGTTATTAGTGCGGATTTCTTTGTTATTGCGACAAATCTTGAGTTTCATGCCGCGCTTGAAATGTCCTGAACAAATGCGCAAGAATGCAACGCGGTCGCGATGCGCGGGATCCATGTTCGCTTGAATTTTGAACACTACGGCTGAGAATTTACTTTCAGCAGGACTGACTTCTCTTTGCAGGGCTTTGCGTGAGCCTGGTGATGGAGCCAATTCCACTAAGGTATTGAGAATTTCTCGCACACCAAAGTTATTAATAGCTGAGCCGAAGAAGACGGGAGATTGACGCCCTGCCAAGAACGCTTCACGATCAAAGGCAGGCATGGCATTTTTGATCAGGTCGACTTCAGTAAGAGCAACTTCAAGGTCTGATCCAAGGCGCTCCTTGAGTGCAGGATCGTTCACATCCACAATCGCATGTGAATCCTCAGTTACTCGATCTTCGCCAGCCTTGAACATGCGCATCTGTAAGTTCGCAATATCAATGACGCCGGCAAAAGATTTACCCATGCCTACGGGCCAGGTAAACGGCACAACCTCGATCCCTAAAGCTGTTTCAATTTCATCCATCAATTCCATGGGTGGCTTTACTTCGCGATCCATTTTGTTGATGAAAGTCACAATAGGTGTATTACGGGCGCGACACACTTCCAGCAGTCTTAGTGTTTGAGACTCCACGCCATTTGCCGCATCGATCACCATCAGAGCTGAATCAACAGCCGTTAAAACGCGGTAAGTATCTTCAGAGAAATCTTGGTGACCAGGAGTGTCAAGAAGGTTAATAATGCAGTCGCGATACTCCATCTGCATCACGGAGCTTGCTACTGAAATCCCGCGCTGCTTTTCAATTTCCATCCAGTCAGATGTTGCGTGACGAGTGGCCTTACGAGCTTTAACGCTGCCTGCGATTTGAATCGCCCCTGCGTATAGAAGTAATTTTTCAGTGAGGGTAGTCTTGCCAGCATCTGGGTGAGAAATGATGGCAAAGCTACGGCGACGGAGAACTTCCGCGCCTGGCGTGCTGGATGAAATAGTATCGATGGTAATTCTGCGCTTATTTAAGTATGGACCGAATTATATTCGGTGGCGGTATTTAGAACTGCTCTTCAGGCCTGACAAATCGCCATTGGCCGGGAGATAGGGGGCCTAAAGAAATCCTGCCCATGCGCACGCGTTTTAGGCCTAATACTTTGAGGCCAACCATTTCACACATGCGGCGGATTTGACGGTTTCGCCCCTCTCGCAATACAAAACGTAATTGATCTTCGTTTTGCCAGCTTACTTGTGCTGGCTTGAGGGCGACACCATCGAGTTCAAGCCCATGCTTGAGCCTATCTAGATCTTCAAAAGAGAGCGCACCCTCTACGCGCACCAAATACTCTTTTTCAATTGGACTGTTTTCGCCGATGAGCAGTTTGGCAATCCGCCCATCTTGAGTCAAAACAAGCATGCCAGTTGAGTCGATGTCCAAGCGTCCTGCGGGTGCAAGGCCACGCGTATTAAAGCGGGGGTTACGACCTCGATCAAGCGGGCTTGAAAAATAGTTCTCTGGGGTAATTAAAGAGGCAGCCGGTTGGTACTCTTTCTCGTCGTCAAAATGAGAAATAAAGCCTACTGGTTTATTCAGAATGACGGTTACGCGTGACGCTTGCTGAACTTTGGCCCCAGATTGAAGTTCGATTTTCTGGCTGCGGAGGGCGCGTACGCCAAGCTCATTGACAACCTCGCCATCGACCGTGACCAAACCCTGTTCTATATAGGCATCGGCTTCGCGCCGTGAGCAAAGCCCAAGTTCAGAGAGTAATTTTGAAACACGCACTTTTTCCATATGTCTATTATCGATCAGTGACGGCATTGGGGAAGTGGAGAGATAATGGGCAAACTTCACTTGAAGGCTCTTTAAGGCCGTATTCATCAAGGAATTGAAATTGACAGCTCATCTAAAAAAACCGCCAATCTATAAAATCCTTTACTTTCAAGTGCTTGTAGCTGTTGTGCTGGGGGTTTTGCTAGGAAATTTTTACCCTGACCTAGGGGTAAATATGAAGCCCTTTGGGGATGCCTTTATTAAAGGCATCAAGATGATGATTGCCCCCATTATTTTTTGTACTGTTGTTCTGGGTATTGCGGGCATGGAGGACATGAAAAAGGTTGGCAAAACAGGCGGCTTGGCCCTCTTGTATTTTGAGGTTGTGAGCACGATTGCGCTCATTGTTGGCTTGCTGGTGGTCAACGTTTTGCAGCCTGGCGTAGGCATGAATATCGACCCTGCTAGTTTGGATACCAAAGGTATCGCTGCGTATACGGGCCCGGGCAAAATTGGTACTACCACCGAATTCCTGCTCAACATTATTCCGAACACGATGGTCGATGCATTTGCAAAAGGTGAGATTTTGCAGGTGCTCTTCATTGCCGTGTTGTTTGGTTTTGCTCTGCATAAATTTGGCGGTCGCGGAACCATGGTGTTTGATTTAATTGAAAAGACCTCACACGTTCTCTTTGACATCATTGGCGTCGTAATGAAATTTGCACCCATTGGTGCATTCGGTGCAATGTCTTTCACGATCGGTAAATACGGCATTGGTTCACTCTTTTCACTCGGAAAATTGATGGGTAGTTTCTATCTCACCTGTCTTTTATTCGTTTTTATTGTCTTGGGCACCATCGGGTGGCTGACTGGCTTCAATATTTTCAAATTCATTCGCTATATTAAAGAAGAGCTCTTAATTGTTTTGGGAACATCTTCTTCGGAGTCAGTCTTACCTCGCATGATGGAGAAGATGGAGGTTCTTGGGGTTAAAAAAACCTGTGTAGGCTTAGTGATTCCAACGGGCTATTCATTTAATTTAGACGGCACCTCGATTTACCTGACCATGGCCGCGGTGTTTATTGCGCAGGCAACTGATACTCCGATGACAATTCTTCAGCAAGTCACCCTTTTGCTGGTGCTTCTCCTCACTTCTAAGGGGGCTGCAGGCGTTACAGGTAGCGGCTTTATTGTCCTTGCTGCGACTCTCTCCGCCGTGGGTAATGTGCCTGTAGCTGGTCTCGCAATTATTTTGGGTATTGATCGTTTCATGTCTGAAGCACGCGCCTTAACCAACTTAGTTGGTAACGGTGTTGCTACGATCGTGGTGGGTAAGTGGACTGGTGAGCTTAATCAAGCACAAATGACGGCAGTTCTGAATCGCGATAGCTGGATTGAGGCTCAAGAGCCAGAAATCATACTCGATCAAAAAACTGAAAAAATGCGTTAATTTCCAAAAGAGAATTGGGTATGATGAAAAAAGCTTGGCTGATCATAGTTTTTGTTTTGACATTGACTGGGGGCCAAGCGTTGCTTGCGCAAACACGGTTACCCGCCATCCCAATTGAGCAATACACGGCAGAGCAGGTGAAGGCCGCCCAAGAATTTGAGCTTGCCCGCAAGCGTGCACCATGGGGCCCTTTTGCAATGCTGATGTATAGCCCGGAGCTCATGAATAATGCCAGGGCAATGGGCGATTATTTGAGATACAAATCTTCCATTCCGAATATGCTCAGTGAGTTTGCAATTCTAATTACTGCGCGTGAATGGAGTCAAGACTATGAGTGGAGCATTCATTATCCGATTGCCATCAAGGCGGGCCTAAAAACAGAAGTTGCTGCAGCACTTAAGGACGGTCGCCATCCCGAAGACATGAGCGAGGACGAAACACTTATTTATGATTTCACGATAGAGCTTCAACGTTATAAGCGTGTCTCAGATGTCACATTTGCCAAGGTGGAGAAGCGCTTTGGTAAGAAAGGCGCGGTTGATCTTGCTGGAATAGCGGGGTATTACACCTTTTTGGCGATGGAGATGAATACCGCTCGACATCCCGCTCCAGCTGATGGGGGCATCCATTTACCGCGCTTCCCAGAGTAAATATTTTGCTTTGCACAATAAGGATTTCTTGACAGGAATTTTTTTAACTGATAATTTAAACAACTGTTTAAAAAACTAAGATTTTCCTTAGATAGCAAAAATTGAGTAAATGATGAAAAAAATTACCCGTGCAGATTTGAGTGCAGCAGCAGAAAAATACAAAAATTGGGGCAAATGGGGTGCGGAAGATGAGATCGGCACTTTGAACTTTACGCAGCCAGAAGACATCATTGCTGCAGCTCAGTTGGTTAAAAAAGGAAAAGTCATTTCCTTGGCGCTGAACTTTGATAGCAGCGGACCCCAGGGCGCAAAAACCAAATATCCTTCTATGGGCCGCATTAATCCTGTTCATACGATGTTGCGCACCGGTACGGATGCCTATGCGGGCGTCTTAGATAAGCGGGGCATTAGGGCTGCAGATGATATGGTGGTAATGCCCTTGCAGTGCGGCACTCAGTGGGATGGCCTGGGACATGTCTTTTATGAGAACTATATGTATAACGGGTATGACTGCCGTGAAGTGTCTTCTGCTGGTGCAGCCAAGTGCGGCATTGAGAAGACCAAGGCTAAGATGGTTGGTCGTGGAATTTTGCTCGATGTAGCAAGGGCTAAAGGCCTTGAAACCTTGCCAGAAGGCTATGGCATTACTTGCAAAGATTTAGATGACACCGCAAAGAAACAGGGCATTGAAATTAAACGTGGCGATTACATCATCGTTCGCACAGGTCAGATGGAAGAAAAAATCAAAGCAGGTAGCTGGGATGGATATCCTGGCGGTGATGCGCCTGGTTTTGCATTTGAAACTCTCGAGTGGATACAACGTACAGAGCTAGCAGCCCTGGCAAGTGATACATGGGGATGTGAGGTTCGTCCAAATGAATCTGAGGCTGGAATTAATCAACCTTGGCATTGGATCACCATCCCTATTATGGGGATGACCATGGGTGAGATTTTTTATGTCAAGGATCTTGCCGATGATTGCGCTAAGGATGGCATTTATGAATTTATGTTTGTGGCTCCAGCAATTCCAATTACCGGTGCCGTTGGTTCACCAACGAATCCTTTAGCAATCAAATAAAAAGATATATTCCCAACAATCGTGGGGGAGACAATATGTTGAAGTTGCAAAAAAATATAAAAAAAGTTATTAAAAAAAGCATCAAGATTGGAGTGGGTTTGGGGGTATTGGCAGTAATGGTGCAGCCTGCTGCTGCCCAGCAGTATCCTGATAAGCCGATTCGCTTAGTGGTCGCATTTGCCCCCGGCGGCCCAGTTGATACAACGGCCCGAATTCTGGCAAGTCAACTCGGCGATATTCTGAAGCAATCTGTATTTGTGGAAAATAAAGCTGGGGCAGGAGGCAATATTGGCGCGCAATATGTTGCTAATGCTCAGCCAGATGGCTATACCGTATTGGTGACATCAGCAGCCTATGCAGTCAACCCCACCTTATATGGGGCATCTGCTGGCTATAGTCCAGAGAAAAACTTTATGCCAGTTGTCATTGCTACGACCCAACCAAATGTGATTTCGGTCAATGAGCAGGTGCCAGCTAAAACCATTGCCGAACTTAAGGATTTGGCGTTTAAAGAGAATCTGTCTTATTCCAGCCCTGGAGCTGGAACAACACCTCATCTAACGTGTGAGAATTTGTTTCGCGTTATTTGGAAGGCAAAAGTTACGCACATTCCTTATAAAGGCGCGGGCCCCGCCTCATTGGCGGTAGTAGGTGGCGAGACTCCGATAGGCTGTACGGCTGTGGCTGGTGTGTATCAGTTCTCAAAACAAGGGAAAGTCAGAATCTTAGGAGTCTCTAGTGAGAAGCGTTTAGCAAATCTGCCCGACGTGCCAACGCTAGTCGAGTTGGGTTACCCACAAATTAAAGACTACACCTGGACTGGCATATTTTTACCGATCAAAACGCCAGAAGCGATTGTTCAAAAATTAAACCTAGCAATTAATCAAATATTAGCAAGTCCAGATGTAAAAGATAAATTTGATCAAGCAGGTTTGATGACTGTAGGTGGCACGCAAAAACAGACTGCCGAATATGTCGCCGAAGAATTAAAGCGTTGGGGCCAGATTGTTAAAGATACGGGTACTAAGATTGAATAGGGGCGGACAAGAACCCCTGCTCACAGAAGTTGAGGATTTCTGGAAGGGCTTGCTTCAGGTTGCCACCCTTAGCCTTTCCTTTGGAGATTACTTCTAGTCGGCCAGTGTTTGAGGCAACATATAAGTAAAGACCCATGACAAAGATTAGTCGCCAGCATATTGAGGATTCACTGAGCTTTGGAAGGGTTCGTTTTAATTCATCCACAAATAACAGGCTTACCTTGTCATACAACTTCGCCCTGAGCACGCTTTCAATTTCTTTGGGTTCGTTGTGAAGTCTAGCTTGCAGTTTGACAAAACTCTGCCCACCTTTGTCTTCGCTCGCCATTCTCAACGGTGGATAGACGAAGGCATAAATCAATTCTTTCAGCGGAATAGGTTTCTTTTTCGCTTTGATTTGCGCCGCATTCAAAAGATCGACACGTTCTTGAAGCAGTACGGAGGCACGTCGCTCAAAGACGGCATTAAACAAGCCACGCTTATTTTTAAAGTGATAGTTAATGAGCGCCTGATTCACTTTGGACTTAGCCGCTATATCGCGCACTGTTGTCATGGCGTAGCCATGTTCAGAAAACAATGTCTCCGCAACATTCAGCAAGCGAGTGGCTGTTTTGTTGTCTGGGGCCGCAAGAATATTAGTAACCATTATTAAAAAACCAATCAAAATAACTTCAAAGGAAAAGCCATGAGCAAGACAATCCTAACCTGCGCCGTAACTGGTAATTTAACAAAACCAGAGATGACGCCTTACCTTCCCATTACGCCAAAGCAAATTGCAGACTCCTGTCTTGGTGCTGCCGAAGCAGGTGCTGCCGTAGTACATATCCACGTCCGTCATCCTGACACAGGCAAACCTTCGATGGAGATAGATCATTATGCAGAAGTCATCAGTCTAATCAAGGCGCAAAATAAAGAATTAATCATTAACCTTACCACTGGTCCTGGCGGTAGGTATGTGCCAACCGAGGGCGATCCTAAGCTGTTCGCACCTGGCACCACTCTATGCAATCCATTGAAGCGCGTTGAGCATATAGTGCAACTCAAGCCTGATATTTGCTCATTAGATTTGAATACGATGAATTCTGGTGCTGATGTTGTCATGAACACGCCAACTAACGTGCGCAAGATGGCAAAGGTGATTCGAGACGCAGGCGTAATGCCAGAGCTTGAAATCTTTGATACAGGTGATTTAAACCTGGCAAAAGACTTAATCAAAGATGGCACGTTAGAAGGTCCTGGGCTCTACACTTTTGTGATGGGAGTTAAGTACGGATTGAATACCGATCCAGCAACGCTCTTGTATATGCGCGATCAATTGCCACTAGGTGCTAAGTGGGCCGCGTTTGGCATTAGCCGCGCAGAGTTCCCTATCGTGGCCCAAGCTTGGCTATATGGTGGACATGTCCGCGTTGGCATGGAAGACAATATTTACTTGGAAAAAGGGGTGTTATGTGAATCTAATGCCCAACTGGTCTCCAGAGCCAAACGAATTATTAATGATATGGGCGGTGAATTGGCTTCATCAAATGAAACTCGTGAAATGCTTGGTTTAAAAAAATCCTAAATAAGGGGCTTTTATATGAATAGCCGTAGATCTTTCTTAAAAACTTCCGCCAAAACCTTGGGCGGCCTTACATTTTGTGGCTGTGGTTTATTGCACGCAGCCGAAGTTCAGAATGGTGGACCTAAGCGTGTTACCCCAGTGTTTATTAATGGTAAAAGAGTAAAGACGATCGATGTTCATGCGCATTGTATGTTTCAGGATTCCATTAATTTGATGGGGGAAGATGCGAAGTCCGTACCTCCGCCAACCAAAGGTGTGCCTGAGCATTTCATCAAAATTAATGAACGCATTAAAGCCATGGATGCCCAAGGCATTGATATGCAAGTGCTGAGTGTTAATCCTTTTTGGTATCGCCAAGATAGGGATACTGCTGCAGAAATTTGCCGTATCAATAATTTGAATCTAGCTGAGCTTTGCGCCCAGCGCCCCGATAAATTTTCGGCCTTTGCCTCGCTCAGCATGCAGTACCCTGATTTAGCGGTTCAGCAGCTTGAGGATGCAGTGAAAAAGCAAGGTTTATGTGGGGCAGCAATTGGGGGAAGTGTATTGGGCCAGGATTTTTCTGATCCTAAATTCCATCCAGTGCTTGCTAAAGCTCAAGAGCTTAATGTGACCCTCTTCATTCATCCGCAAAGCACTCCGCAATTAGCTCAGCGCTTCAAAGGAAATGGGTGGATGTCTAATGTAATTGGCAATCCTTTGGATACCACCATTGCGCTTCAGCATTTAATTTACGAGGGCGTCTTGGATAAGTATCCGCAATTAAAAGTGTTGGCTGCACACGGCGGCGGTTTCTTGGGTTCATACGCCCCAAGAATGGATCACAGCTGCTTTGTTTCCCCACAAAACTGTAATCCCGACATTGTTCTCAAGAAAAAACCAACAGAGTATTTAAATCAGCTTTATTTTGATTCTTTGGTTTTTACGCCTGAGGCATTACGTCATTTGGTTGCACAGGTTGGTGCAAGTCAGGTGATGATTGGTACAGACCACCCAATTCCTTGGGAAGAGTATCCAGTAGAGCATGTCATGAGTACGCCCGGGCTGACTAATTCTCAGCGCGTAGCTATCTTGGGAGGTAATGCTGCAAGATTATTAGGGTTAAAAGTTTAAGCTCTTACAATATGAACGCTGCAAGGAGCCTCTTCAACGATCTTGGTCATTGAGGTTCTCCAGGGCGTTACCTTGTTTGGTAATTTATGGGATGCACCAATCAAAATGAGCGATGCATCATTGTCTTTTGCAAACTCGACAATCCGGGTTGCGGGATCAAGCGCTTCAAGCACGTGATACGAGATACGCTCAGGCGGTAGCTTGAGTGGTTTTGCCCACTCCATCAATTGGACTAGATGACCGCGCACAATTCCACTGGCGGTTTGATTTTCTTGATTGCCCTCAAATGTTGGTGTACTGGCAATGGTGCTGAGGCAAATCAAACGACTTTCTGGATAAGCTTGCAATAGGTTTTTTGCAGTTGTCTGCATTCGCTCACGCAACTCTTCATCGGATTGGCGCGTATCAATTGCCGCAATCATTAATGGGGCGTCTTGATTACCCCTGCTAGGTAGGGGGCTTGGTGAAGGCTCATAGCCGGCGGCCTTTAACCAACGCTTAAGATTTTCCCAAAAACTAGGAGGCTCCAAGCGTTCGGACCGTTCTGTGAGCTTAACGCTTTCAGGATCACGTAGAACCTGGCGTAAACGGGTGGCGCTTTGATAGCGATCATCTGCTCCCGGCTCTAGGCAACGCAATATTACTTCTTGTAGCCAGCGTGGAATTTCTTTTCGAATAGCCCTGGGCGGAAATGGTTCTGCCCACATTCTTTTTCGCAAACCACTCATGGACTGGGGATTGCCAAATGGCAGTTCACCCGTCAGCAACTCATACATGATGACGCCGATGGAGAAGATATCGCTGCGGTAATCCGATCGAATGCCGGCTACTTGTTCTGGAGAAATATAGGGTGCTGAGCCCATACCTTTGCGCATTTCTTCGGCAAGTAAATCCGGAAAGCGCGAGTGGTGCGAGAGGCCAAAGTCAATCAGCGTCAGTTTGCCTTCGTCATCAATCAGCACATTGTCTGGTTTGACATCGAGATGTATTGCATCCTGTGAGTGCAGGGATTGAACCGCTTGTGCAAGATCGGCGCCAATGCGAATGACTTCATCGATGCTAAATTGTTTACCTTCTTTAATGAGCTCTTCGAGTGGACGACCAGCCACTTGTTCCATTGCAATATAGGGACGTGTTGCCATATTTCCAGAGCCTAGATACTTCGGCACATATGGACTTTTAAGGGAGCGCAGGATCGTGAGCTCAGTTTCAAAACCAATCAAACTTTCTACAGGTTGATCTTTGCCAACCCGTGGAATTTTTAAGAGGATGGGAAGATCAACGCCTTCTTTGGTGGCCGAGAAAAGGCTGGCCATTCCGCCGCGATGCAGCTCTTTTCCAAGAACAAAACCATCAACAACTTTACCTTCCTGGAATATGTCATCTACCGCTTCAATATCAGTTTTGATGAACATAGTTAAATTACTTGCCAGTAATTAAGCGGTTTGCTAAGTCTTCTGGCAGGCCAGCGCGTCGTACTTTATCTGCAGCTTTAAAGTGGTCATATGGGACGCGGTGAAAAGTTAGCGCAGAAATTTCAGGCTCAAATAATGCAAAGCATGCCTCAGGATTTCCATCCCTTGGCTGGCCAAGCGAGCCAACGACGCCAACCCACTGGCGATGACTCATGACAGGTACCTCATCTCCAGGATGTGGAGCAAAACGAATCAGTTTGCCAACGGCGCTTTGATAAAAAAGAGCCTGCTCGTGTGCATGTCCCACGAAGGTGTAAGGCTTTCCTGAATTTTGGACACATTGCCAAGCGCTCATACTGTCGGTAATGTAATTCCATTCCGAAGGCTTATGAGCTGATGCATGTACAAAGCAAATCTCTTCTTCGTTGATGATGAGAGGTAATTCTTTTAAGAATTGCACATGCGAAGGGCTCAGTTGCGTCTTAGTCCACTCAATGGCGGCATTGGCACTGGCATTCATTCTTTGACTGTAATCCTTAAAAACCGCTTCATCATGGTTGCCAACCACTGCAATGGCTTTGCCTGACTGAACAAGTTCGGCAATACGATCAACCAAAGCAATTGGATCAGCGTTATATCCCACCAGGTCGCCCAAGAAAGCCATGCGTGTCACGCCGAGTTCTTGCGCTCTTTCCATGCAGGCTTCAAAAGCCTCTAAATTACTGTGAAGGTCGGCAAATAGCCCAATACGTTCGCTCATGTCTTAATGATAGGACAAAAGATGTTTTTAATGAAGGTTTAGTAAGGACTTGCCTCATTATTGGGGCGATTTTTGAAGCGCTTATGGACCCAATAATATTCAGCCGGTCTTAGGCGAATTGCTTTTTCAAAAATTTGGTTCAGGCGCGCAGTATCTACTTCAGGGTTTTCGCTAGGAAAGTCGCTGAGGGGCTTGCTGATGGTGCACAAGTAGCCACTTTCATCAGGCTTGAGCGTGGTAACCATCATACAAACTTCAGCGCCAGTAATGCTAGCAAGTCTAGAAACTGCTGTAATGGTATTGGTTTGGATGCCAAAGAATGGTGCAAATACCGAATCCTTCAAGCCTAGGTCAATATCAGGTGCAATGATGATGAAGCTGCCTTTGCGAATCTCTCGAATTAATGCAATGGAATTACCTTGGCGATCTATAGAGTTGCCACCAAAACGGTTACGCCACTCAACTATTTTTTGATTGAAAAAAGGACTCTTCATCTTTTGAAAAAACCCTGAAGTACGGGGCCAGTGATTTCGCTTCGCTAGCGCGCTCAAAATAATGCTGCCTTCAATGCCAACGAAGTGCATGTTCACCAAGATGCGAGGCTTTCTATCGGAGAGGTCTACCTCTGATCGCACTTCGATCATTCTACTTAATTGCTCTTCGCTACCATGCCAAATAATGCTTTTTTCTACTAAGCTCCTGCCAAGAAGAAGCCAATGTTTTTTTCTGAGTTGGTCAATGGCCGCATCGGTTAACTCAGGAAAGCATAATTTTAAATTTGTTATTACTACGCGATTGCGCTCACTCGGAATTCTGGCGGCAATAAAGCCCAGGCCAGAGCCAATGGCAACCAATAATGCATATGGAAGAATTGAGAGGAGTTTTAATAAAGCCACTATGGCTTTATTGGAAAAAGATTTAAGCAAGCGTAATGTTATTCAGTGTCGTAGCGTGTCAATGTTTTTTTATAACGAGTTCCCATTTCCTGTATGGAAGTGCTGGACATGCCGAGGTCTTTAACAAGCCCAGTATCTAAACGATAAGCCCAGCCATGTACGGTGAGCTCTTGGCCCCGAGCCCAAGCGTCTTGGACAATGGTGGTTTCACATACGTTGACCACTTGCTCGATGACATTGAGCTCACAAAGACGATCTTGGCGCTTGGGCGTTGGTAATACTTCTCCCAAATAGCGCTCATGTTTTTGGTGGACATCTTTTACGTGGCGCAACCAATTATCTGCTAGTCCGATGCGTTGATCGCTCAGTGCGGCATGAACGCCAGCACAACCATAATGACCGACAACTAATATATGTTTGACTTTTAGCAAGTCAATTGCGAATTGGATGACAGATAGACAATTGAGGTCAGTGTGAACAACGACGTTTGCTACGTTGCGATGAACAAATAGCTCGCCAGGTAAAAGATCGACGATTTCATTTGCTGGCACGCGACTATCGGCGCAGCCAATCCAGAGATATTCCGGGGCCTGTTGATTAACAAGCCGCTTAAAGAAATCTGCATCCTGGGCAACCATTTCTTCCGCCCATGCGCGATTATTGGCAAATAGGTGGTCTAAGGCGCTGGAGTTCTTCATAATCATGGTTTGAGTTTAAAGTACTTTGATGACGCCCATTTGGTTA
>Ga0194059_1000344_pt1 | contig 22646 bp, 20 predicted proteins | sample SepL6211m_MetaG_FD_163426 | JGI IMG/M metagenome (GOLD analysis project Ga0194059, IMG submission 163426) | Anoxic zone freshwater microbial communities from boreal shield lake in IISD Experimental Lakes Area, Ontario, Canada - Sep2016-L626-11m | ecosystem: Environmental > Aquatic > Freshwater >... | reverse complement strand
ACCGGCTTCCTACCGGGAGTTCCGGATTCTCACGGTTGCATCCGCCTGCCCGACAGAATGGCTAGGATCTTCTATGATGTAACGCCCCTTGGAACGCCAGTCACGCTCGAGAAGTAGGGGCGCCGCGGGCTTTTAGCCTGTTGGACTTTTAGACTTTTGGGATCTTGTACCAACTATCCTGTTTGCTGGCACCTAACAGCCTAACAGTCTAATAGTCTATAAGCCCCGAATTCTATGCCTTCCTCAGTGATCACTGTTCCCGTACCTCTTAAGGACTCACATTATGATATCCTGATCGGTTATGGAATACTTTCCCAAGCCGGAGAACTCGCAGCCAAGGTCGTGAAGCCCTGCCGCTGCGTCTTGATCTCGGATGAGATAGTTGCTCCTCTCCACGCGCCCGGAATACTCGAATCCCTCCGTAGTGCCGGCTTTGAGCCGCATCTGCTAACAATCCCCACTGGTGAAGCCTCTAAGTCGATGGCGTTTGTTTCCGATCTCTGCGATCGAATGATCCAACTCGGCCTTGATCGAAAAGGTGCTGTGTTTGCGCTCGGTGGCGGCGTTGTGGGTGATCTGGCCGGATTCGTGGCCTCCATCCACTACCGGGGTATCCCCGTGGTCCAGTTGCCGACCACGGTCGTCGCCCAGGTGGACAGCTCCATCGGAGGCAAGACAGGCGTAAACAGTCCTCTGGGCAAAAATCTGATCGGCACCTTCCACCAGCCCTCGCTGGTGATCGCCGACACGGCCATCCTTTCCACTCTGCCGGAACGAATCTTCCAGGAAGGACTCGCCGAGGCCATTAAACATGCCGTGATCGCCGATGAGCCCATGCTTGCTCTCCTACCCCCAGAGCGATCGGGCAACCTAAGCTCACTCATCGCAAGGAATGCCGCTATCAAGGCCCGCATCGTCGGCGAGGATGAATTCGAGACCAAGGGGACGCGGGCCCTACTGAATTTTGGTCACACTATCGGCCATGCTATCGAGGCCGTCGCCGGCTACGGCAAACTCTCTCATGGGGAATGCGTCGCGATCGGGATGATTGCCGCCCTCGATCTCTCCGTGCGAATGGCAGGCTTACCTCAGGATCAGGCTGATCGGGTGAAGAAGGTCATCATGGCCTGCGGCCTCCCAACCTCTATCCCCACCGATCTCCCGACCGATTCCATTCTCACTGCACTAGGCCGTGACAAGAAATTCGATGCGGGTGCCATCCGCTTCGTTCTGACCCCGAAACTCGGCTCAGCCCTGGTCAGCGACAAGGTGACCCTTGACGACGTCACCGATATCATAAAAAGGCTTCAGGCCTAAAAAACCGGGTCATACGGAACTCAGCAATTTACGCAGCAGCGCCGTAGTTTGATCTCGATCAAACTGGCTCGAAGCAACTTGGAGAACAAGGTCCTCCCAAACATCAGCCTCGAGTGTTTCGTTGGGTAGAAAGTTGTTTTCGCTTAAAAAGACAAGACACGTAGCCAGAGCCACCCTTTTATTCCCGTCCACAAAAGGGTAGTTCCGGCAAAGATAGAAGAGATAAGCAGCCGCCAATTCGATGGGGTCGCAAAAAAGCGGTTCCCCCATCATGGTCGCCTGTGGTGCGGCTATGGCTGATTCCAGAAGAGCCTGTTCACGGAGACCAGGTGATCCACCGTGTGCTTCCAAAACCTCGCGATGGATAGCCTTTACTGCCTCCACCGTAGGGTGGAAAAACGGTTCCCTCATGAAAGCCGCCTGAAGAGTTCCGCATTTTTTCCAATCAGCCGCTTCGCCGTCGAAGCTGCTTGATCAGCATTGACAACCGGCCGGATCGGCGTGATGACAAGTGATCCCCCATCGTGGACGGTAACCGAAACCTGATCCCCCACCTTCAGACGCGCCAATTCCATCAAGGCTGTGTCGAACATCAGCCCTTGGGAGTTCCCTATTTTGGTAATCGTCTTAGTCATACTGTAAAACTAAGTTTAACTCTACCGAAGGTCAATCCTCTACCTGATCCCAAGGCTTGCAAACTTGGATGGATAGCAAGGCGTAAGAGCGAAGCGGTAGTGTCCCTACAGCGAGTGATCAACACGGCAGCTAGCCGCCAAGATCGGGAAGCCTTAGCCCAGGGCTACCACTCGACGACTGTGGAGGCCCAAGTAAGCCCCCCCCCAAACACAACCATCAGGATCTTGTCGCCCCGCTTGAATCGCCCTGATCGTGACGCCTCGTCGAGAGCGATGGCGACAGCGGCGGCGGAGGTATTGCCATAGCGGTCGAGATTGACCATGAAGCGGTCCATGGAGACATCGAGCCGGTCGGCGATGGCCTCGATGATGCGGAGATTGGCCTGGTGGGGAATAAAGCAGGCGATCTCGTCAGCTGAGACGCCGGCATCGGCAAGTGCCTGCTGGGAGGCGCTGACCATGGCGGTCACCGCATGCTTGTAGGTCTCGCGGCCGTTCATCCTCATGGTGGCGGGATTCTCCGCGTAGGTGGGGGATTTCGCGGGGTGGGCGCTGCCTCCTCCTGGAATATAGAGGATCTCGGCCAGCTTGCCATTGCTCCCCATACGGGAGGAGAGAATGCCACGAGATCCCTCGCGATGACGGAGGATGGCGGCTCCGGCACCGTCCCCGAAGAGGACGCAGGTGTTCCTGTCGGTCCAGTCGACGATGCCTGAGAGCTTGTCAGCTCCGATCACCAGCACTGTCTCATAGGTGCCGCAGGCGATGTACTGGCGGGCCGTCTCCACACCGAAGAGGAAGCCGGAGCAGGCGGCGGAAATGTCAAAGCAGGCGGCGTTCACAGCGCCTATCTTGGTCTGGACCAAACAGGCGGTGCTTGGAAAGAACATATCCGGCGTGCAGGTCGCACAGATGATCAGATCGATCTCCTCCGAACTGATACCGGCATTCTCGATCGCGGCTTGGGCCGCACGGGCCGCAAGTTCACTGGTCGGTTGTTCAGGACCAGCGATGTGGCGTTCGCGGATGCCGGTGCGTGACTGGATCCACTCGTCGCTGGTCTCGACCAACTTCTCCAGATCGGCGTTGGTCATTACGCGGTCAGGAGCGTAGCTGCCAGTGCCGATGATGGAAGCGCTTCGCAGAGAGGGCATGGAACGAACGGTGGTGGTATCAGACGGCATGGGACTCTTCCAAAGTTGAGTTATCTGAGGCAAGGGCTGTTACTGCGGCTACTGCAGTCTGGGCCAGATGGGCATTCTTCAAATTGTAGGCTCTCACCGCCTCAACGATACGGGGGTTCACCTGCTGTTCTATGAACTCGGTGGCAACGCGGATCGCGTTCTTGATGGCCAGCGGCGTGCTGGAGCCGTGAGCAATAATACAGATGCCGTTCACTCCGAGCAGGGGACTGCCACCGTAGTCCTCGTAGTTGGTTTTCTTACGGATGGCACGGAAGGCATTCCTGGCAATCCATGCGCCAAACATCCGGAAGGGAGTCTTAGTGAGTTCGTGCTTCAGCCAGCGGAAGACGGCGCCAGCAGTTGCCTCGGCGGTCTTCAGGACGACATTGCCGGTGAAGCCGTCGCAGAGGATCACCTCGACGGGATGCTCGAAAAGGTCGTGTCCCTCGATATTCCCCCGGAAATTTAGTGAGGAGGCCTTCAGGAGCTTGAAGACATCCTTGGTGAACTCGCTTCCTTTCACATCCTCGCCGCCGATCGACATCAGGCCGATCTCAGGATTGCTGTAACCGAGGACATGTTCAGAAAGGACCGAGCCCATGATCGCGTACTGGAGAAGGTGGACAGGTCGGGCATCAACATTCGCACCGGCATCGATAAGGACGCAGACATTCTTCTCGGTGGGAAGGTAGGAGGCGATGCCGGGACGCTCAATTCCCTCGAGAGTGCGGAGCTTGATCGTTGTGGCCGCGACGGCGGCACCAGTATGACCAGCACTGACGATGGCGTCGGCTTCATCCTTCTTGACCAGATCGACGGCTCGTGCGACGGAGGAGTCTTTCTTGCGACGGACGGAATCGACGGCCGCGTCGCTCATCTCCACAACCTGAGTCGTGTGGACGATTTCGATCCTGGGATCACTACAGCCGAGCTTGGCCAACTCGGCCTTAATGGACGACTCGTCCCCGGTGAGGAAGAGCTTGGTGATCTTCGGGTACTCCCGGAGAGCCATGGCAGCCCCTGCGACCGTACTCTGAGGGGCGAAGTCACCCCCCATGGCATCGAGGGCAATTCTCATGATCCTGCGGCTACTGGTCCTGTTATCGTTACTGGGGCTGTCTGATTCCTCAATGGATGAGGGCCGGAGAGCTAACCCGAGACGTTAATCCGCTTTATGCCACCTCGACATCAAGCACCTGGCGACCGCGGTAGGTGCCGCAAGCGGTGCAGGCAGTGTGGGAATGAAGAGGTGCACCGCACTGGGTGCACTTGCCCAGTTTAGGAGCATGCCAGCGGTTTGCGGCCTTGCGGGTGCGAAGGCGCATCTTTGAAGTTTTACGTTTAGGTACTCCCATCGGATCGTGGTGTTTTGAGTTGGTCGAGTGCTTCCCAGATTGCAGGACGAGCCGCCTTCTCCATTGGCAAAGGAGCGGTGCGGGCACTCGCCGGGAAACTGGCGGGGCAGGTCTTTTCTCCACCTTGGTCACATCGGGGATGTGCAGGCAGAAGAAGATGTATATCCTCCCTGACCTCGCGGGTCAAGTCCACTAATTCATTTCCGTCCAGTTCGATCTGGGTGGCGAAAGGATCGATCTCAATCTCCCTCTCAAAGGGTTCCAGGCAGGAAACACAGGTCATCCTGACTTTCTGGAGCAGGCTCCCACTGGCAAAGAGCCCTCCCTCGGAGAGTCCCACATCGAGGGAATACTCCAAAGGACCGATCGGTTCGGCACCGGCCTCTTCAAGGCCTAATGAAGAGGAATCCTGCTCACCCTCCAGATGCAAGGTGCTTCCCTCAGGAATCTGACGGATATGAACTTTCATGCAATGACTCTAACCTAAGATTCACAGGGATGAAAGGGATCGTGAAAAGTTGATCCGTGAAAAGTTAAAAAATTACAAGGGGAGTGAAGGTCTCCGGTTTTCGGATTTCCCCTGCCGCTTTAACCCTTTTAACGATTCTAACCCTCCAACAACCCTTTCAGCTTCCTTACTCTTTAGGGAATTTTTCTTTCAGGGATGCTAGGGTCGAGACGGAGACAAAGGGAGAAACATCTCCTCCCAGCCGTGCCACTTCCTTCACGATCCGGGAACTCAGGAAGATGCAATCCTCGCGGGGCGTCAGGAAGATCGTCTCGATCTTCGGCTCTAGGCGGCGGTTCGTCAGGGCCATCTGAAATTCAAACTCGAAGTCGGAGACCGCCCTCAACCCACGGATGACCACGAAGGCCCCGCGGCGACGGCAGAAATCGACCAGCAATCCGTTGAGCGGCTCGACCAAGAGTCCCTCGTGCGGACCCACACTCTTCTCGATTAGATCGACCCTTTCGGCGGTGGTGAAGAGGGGGTTCTTGGCCTCGTTATCCGCCACGCCGACGATCACCTCGTCAAAGAGACCGAGCGAGCGGGTGATCAGGTCGAGATGACCATTCGTGACCGGGTCGAAGCTTCCCGGATAGATCGCGCGTCTGTGGCTCATAAAGCGAGAGAAGGATCACTCCCACTCGATGGTGGCGGGCGGCTTGCTGGAGACATCCAGCACGCAGCGGTTCACACCCTTCACCTCGTTGATGATGCGGCTCGAAATCTTAGCCAGCAAGTCATACGGCAAACGCACCCAGTCGGCCGTCATGCCGTCCTGACTCTCCACGACGCGCAAGGCGATCGTGTAGTCATAGGTGCGCTCGTCACCCATCACACCGACCGACTGGACCGGCAAGAGGACAGCGAAAGACTGCCAGACCTTAAAATACCAGCCCGAGGCCTTCATTTCCTCGAGCACGATCGTGTCGGCGTCGCGCACGATACGGAGACGCTCCGGCGTGATCGCCCCGATGATGCGGACAGCCAGGCCAGGGCCGGGGAACGGCTGGCGGTCGACCACTTCCTGGGGGAGCCCAAGTTCGCGCCCCACCTCGCGGACCTCGTCCTTGAAGAGCTGACGCAGTGGCTCCACGAGCTCGAATTTCATATCCTCCGGCAGACCACCAACATTGTGGTGACTCTTAATGAGCGATGCGGGATTCCCTGCGATGGAGACGCTCTCGATGACATCGGGATATAGGGTCCCCTGCGCAAGGAAGCGGAATGGGTGCTTCGAGCCCTTAGCCGATTTCCGGAGCTCCTCGGCTGAGTGCTCAAAGATGCGGATGAATTCGGTGCCGATGATCTTGCGCTTTTTCTCGGGGTCAGTGACTCCCTTGAGCTTCCCGAGAAAACGATCAGCGCCATCGACGATCTTAAGCCGGATTTTGAAGTTTCGTCCGAAAAGCTTGCCGACCGCATCCCGTTCCCCGGAACGCAAAAGACCGTTATCAACGAAGATGCAGGTGAGCTGATCGCCGATCGCCTTGTGAATGAGTGCTGCCGCCACGCTGGAATCCACCCCGCCGCTGAGCCCGAGAATCACGCGCCCGTCACCCACCTGGGTGCGGATCTGAGAGCAGATGCGCTCGATGAAGGACTCCATGGTCCAGTCGCTCGGGCAACCGCAGATGCCATGAATGAAGTTCTGAATGATGGCCTTTCCCTTCGGGGTGTGGTGCACCTCGGGATGGAACTGCATCCCGTAAATTTTCCTTTTCGCATCGGCAATGACCGCATGGGGTGCGTTCTCCGTCTGCCCGATGGCGGTGAAACCCTTGGGCAATTTCTCAACGCGGTCGCCATGGCTGTTCCAGACATCGATCTTCTTGGGCAATCCCTTGAAGAGAGGTGAGGCACCGAGAGTGGAAAGCACTCCCTTGCCATACTCCCGGTGGGTGGAGCGGGCCACGGAACCGCCCAGATCGCGGGAGAGGAGCTGCATGCCGTAGCAGATACCGAGGATCGGCAAGCCCAGATCGTAGATCGCCGGGTCGACCTTCGGGGCCTTGGGAGCGTAGACGCTTGCGGGGCCACCCGAGAGGATAATCCCCTTTACAGTCCCGTCAGCGACGATCTCGCTGGCCTTGGTTGTGTGAGGCAGGATCTCGGAAAAGACCCTGCACTCACGCACTCGCCGGGCAATAACCTGCGTGTATTGGGATCCGAAATCGAGGATGACGATCTTGGAGGTTGCCTTAGGTGTCTTGAGGGCTTTTGGTGCTTTGGAAGTCTTGGAGGATTTAGCTGGTGACTTCTTGAGTGCGGTTTTCACATTTTTTTTAGACGGGGTTGGCATCTCGGTCGGAAAGGAAGGTGTAGTCTGGGCTCTAGGTTGCGCTCTGGGCTTGCTGGAGGCTATTGAAAGTCATTCCCCAATTGGCCACCCATGTCGCCCTTCATCACCTTTTCGTTATACAGATGCCCTTTACCCTCAAGCCCCTGAACGGCTGTGTCGGCGACATCATCGGCATCACTCTCGGCTGTGGCGCAACCAGTGAGACAGAAGACAGGGATCACGATAAAGACGGAGGCGAGAAGAATTCGGAGAAGATTCACCCTGCGACCCTAAAAGATCCGATCCAGAAGGCAATACGGGAAGCCGGGTCAACGACCCGGAGGGGATGAGACTTTGAATATGGAACTCAGGAACTCAGGAAAATTGAGGGGCTGAGAAAGAAATGATTAGAGAAAACCAGAGCGTTCAATCTACACAAAGACTGAAATGGACTGCTCTTGATCCTATTCCTGAGTTCCTGAGTTCCATATTAATCGGCATCATTCTAAATCAAGTTCATGAAAGATGGTATTCCTCCCGATCTACTCTTGGAGGCCTATGCCTCGGGGATCTTCCCGATGGGGATGCCTGTCGGCGAGATCCGTTGGTACTCGCCCGACCCGAGAGGCATCATCCCGCTGGAGGAATTTCACACGCCGCACGGACTTAAGAGGATTCTCAAAAAACCTAGCTGGGAAATCCGTATTGATACGGCGTTTCAAGAGGTCATGCGGGCCTGCGCTTCACGCGAAGAGACCTGGATCACGGAAGCAATCGCGGAGAGCTACACCCTCCTTTTTGAGAGTGGCCATGCTCATTCGGTGGAGGTCTGGCAGGATGATAAGCTGGCAGGGGGCCTTTACGGGGTCTCCATCGGCGGGGCCTTCTTCGGAGAGTCGATGTTCCACCGCGTCACCGATGCCTCGAAGGTTGCGCTCTGGCACCTCGTACAGATCCTGAAAGAGGGCGGATTCACATTGCTCGATAGCCAATGGACCACTCCTCACTTGGAACAATTCGGCGCGAAGGAAATCCCACGGGCTGACTATCTGGAAAAACTGGCCACCGCACTTACTCTAAAAACCACTTTCTCAAAGCCGCGCACTTTTTTTTGAACGCGCGGCAGCCTGGCAACGTCAAACCATCATGACAGACACACTCCTCAATATGACCCTCTCCCTTTTGGGTGGAGGCCTCACCTATCTGGCCCTCAACCATCTTGTGTCCAAGCACGATCAGTTCCCCGCCAAGGCTCGGAAAGAATAACCCCCTAGCCCCAGAAAGAGGGGGCGATACTGCAGATTAGTACGTTCACTATGCCGCAGATCAGGATAAGTGGAACGACGCCCACTTTCTTGGCTTGCAGCAAAAGGAACGAGATCAGGGCCAGCACGAGGGGAAGCACCGCGAAATGACCCGCAGGCAGAAAGAGGGCCTCTGAAAACCAGAGGGCAAGGCAGGTGATCACAGCCGTCACCACGGCTCCTATCGCGGCAAGTGCCCCCGCCATGCGGGGATTCCGCGCAATCCCCTCAAGATGAGGAGCCAATGAAAAAATCCAAAGGAAGCTAGGCAGGAAAAGAGACCAGACGGCGGCTAGGCTTCCCAATGTCGCGGAAAATAGAGGCGATAGAATGCCAGGGGCCTTGTAGCAGCCCAGGAAAGCCACGAACTGCAGGGCGATCAGCAAAGGGCCTGGAGTTGTCTCGGCAAGACCAAGCCCGTCCAGCATCTCCCCGGAGGAAAGCCATCCCCAGTCACCCGAGGCATGCAGCGAGACATAGGAGAGGGCCGCGTAGGCTCCGCCGAAACTCAGCACCGCGACCTTGCCGAAGAAAAGCCCGACGCGAAACGGCATCGCCTTGGAACCCAGCCAGATCAACAGCACTAGCATCGGCAGCAGCCAGATCGCCAGGATACTCAGGGCCATGCTTAGAGACGATAAGCAGGAGCTTATCCAACTCCTCGACCTCGATGCGGATTTCTCGGGGGATTCTTCCAGCGTCGAAGGTTTTTTCAGCAACAGCCCTCCGATCAAACCGAATCCCAGCACCACAACGGGATAAGGAATATGTGCCTGAAAGAGACCGAAGGAAATCATGGCTATCAGGGCAAGAGGCCAATTGGTCACCGTCCGACGTCCAATCCTGAGCAATGCTGAGGCGACGATCGCCACCACAGCAGGCTTCAAGCCATCAAAAAAGAAATGGAGTAATGGCCAGTCGCGGCCTGTCACATAGAGCAGGCTTAGCACCCAGAGCAGCAGAACTGCAGGCAGCAGAAAGAGTACGCCGGCTGCGATCCCTCCACGGATCCCGTGAAGACGCCATCCGAGATAGGTGGCAAGTTGTTGGGCCTCCGGGCCGGGCAGAAGCATGCAAAATTGAAGAGCCCCTAGGAACTCGGCCTCGTTGATCCATCCCCTTTTCTCGACCACCTCGGCCTGGAGGATTGCGATCTGGCCCGAGGGTCCCCCGAAACCTACACAGCCGATCTTTAACCAGAGATGCACGGCCTCTCCGAAGGTCGGCTTGACGGGATAGGTGACTCCCATGATGGCTTGCGTTTGACCCGTCTTACCCTTGATTGAATAGTGGCAGCTCCGCCGTCGGCTCGGGAGCTCCCGGCATCTTGCGACGAGTTCCGGCCAGGGTCGGACGTCCCTCAGCGTTCAGTTCCGCCTTTTCCAGATTTGTCAGGATCTCTCGGGCCCGTTCGATCACCGTGGAGGGAAGACCCGCCAAGCGCGCCACCTGGATGCCGTAGCTCCGGTCGGCTGCTCCCTGAATGATTTTTCTCAGGAAAACGATCCGGTCATTCTGCTCACGGACGGCGATATTGAAATTCCGGACGCCCGAGCGCGTGCGGGCCAGGTCGGGAAGTTCATGGTAGTGGGTTGCGAAGAAGGTGCGGCATCTAGTGATGTCATGCAGATACTCTGCGACGCTCCAGGCAATCGAGAGACCGTCGAAGGTGGCCGTGCCGCGCCCAATCTCGTCCAGCAGGACAAGACTGCGGGATGTGGCGTTGTGGAGGATGTTCGCCGTCTCGTTCATCTCGACCATGAAGGTCGAGTGTCCCTTGGAGAGATCATCACTCGCGCCGACACGGGTGAAGATACGGTCAGTCACGCCTATGCGGGCCGAAGCTGCCGGAATCCAACTTCCCAGCTGGGCCATGACCGTGAGGAGACCGACCTGCCGGAGATAAGTCGATTTACCGGCCATATTCGGTCCGGTGATGATACCCATGCGGTGTTTGGCGGCATCGAGATCGGTATCGTTCGGGACGAAGGCCTCGCCGCCGGCGCGCTGGTCCAGCACGGGATGACGCCCCTCGCGAATCTCCAGCACGGTCGAATCATCGACAACGGGGCGGGTATAACCGAAAAGCCGGGCCGTCTCTGCAAGCGAACAAAGGGAGTCCAGCGCACCCGCTGAAGCAGCGGTCTCCTGCAAGGGGCACACTTGATCTAGAACAGCAGAGCGGAGGCGTTGGAAGATTTCGATCTCGAGGGCCTTCGACCGTTCTTCAGCACCAAGAATCTTACCCTCCATTTCCTTGAGCGCGGGGGTGATGAACCGCTCCCCGCCGGCGGTGGTCTGCTTGCGGGTGTAGTCATCCGGGACACTGCCCAGATTTGCCGTGGTGATCTCGATGAAATAGCCAAAAACGGCGTTGAACCGCACCTTAAGCGATTTGATCCCAGTGCGCTGAATCTCCGTTTCCTGCAATGCGGCGATCCAGTCCTTACCCTCGGTGGAAGCATTCCGAAGTTCATCCAGTCCTGCGTCGAATCCAGAACGGATCATTCCTCCTTCCCTGAGGGTCGGAGGAGGTTCATCGACAATCGCGGATTCAAGGAGAGCGGTAAGCTCCGGAAGCGGATGCAGATTCTCACTGAGTTGGCTAAGCAGCCCACCTCCGCAAGAGGCAAGCGTTTCCCTGAGGGCGGGTAATGACCCCAGTGAGGAGGAAAGAGTCGCCAGGTCGCGGGCATTACCCGAGTTCTGGCTGAGACGGGAGATGGAACGCTCAATGTCGCGGATGCCACCGAGGCGGTCGCGCAGGTCTCCCAACTTCATCGGAGAGGAGATCAGAAATCCTATCGCATCTTGCCTCTCGTTGATTGCTGCCGGATCGATCAGCGGGCGCAGGACCCAGTCCCGCAGAGTACGGGCTCCCATGGGGGTGATTGTCCTGTCTAGGGCTCCGAGAAGGGTCATCCCTCGTCCGGCCCTAGAGGAGACCAGCTCCAGATGTCCCTGCGTGGAGGCATCCAGCAGCAGATGCTCGGCTTGCCGATAGGCCCTGAGTGAATGGAGATGCCCGGCATCGCGGCGAAGCGTGCGCGTGAGGTAGTGAAGCAGAGCACCTGCAGCGGTGACCCCGATGGGCACATCATTCACCCCGAAGCCATCGAGCGAATGGACCTTGAAATGGGAAAGCAGCAGCTCCTTGGAGGCCATTGGATCGAAGAGATAAGCCTCCACCTCCTCAGGCTCGGGAAAACCAAAAGGGAGGCCGTGCGGCAAATCCCGGAACAACTCTTTTCTTCCCTCAGGAACCAAGATCTCGGCCGGGGCCATCCGGACCACTTCGTCGAGCACTTCCTCGGCGGACGAAAGCTCCGTGATGCGGAACTCACCCGTACTCAGGTCCGCGCAGGCAAGGCCGAAGATTCCTCCCTCCTTGGCCGGCGGTAGGATGGCGGCAGTGAAATTGTGGCTTTTCTCCTCAAGACCGGCATCTTCCAGAGTGCCGGGACTCAGAATCCGCGTGATCTCGCGGCGGACCAGCTTACCGGGCTGAACCTCTCCCACCTGCTCGCAGAAAGCGACACGGCGACCGGCGGCAAGCAGCTTCTCCATGTAGCCGCGTGCGGCATGGTACGGGACGCCGCACATCGGCACCTCGCCACGCTTGGTGAGAGCGACATTCAGGATCGCCGAGGCCTCCTTGGCATCGTCGAAGAACATCTCGTAAAAATCACCGAGACGGAAAAGCAGGAAAGTGCCCGGCGGCAGGTCGCGCCGCAGGGCGTGATACTGCTTCATCATCGGCGTTCCCTCAGCGGCCATAAGTTAGGTGATTAGGCTGAAGACTGAAGTCTGTTAGCGGGGAATCTGTAGGGAATCATCCTACGACTAGGAGTTCAGGAAAGCTGTCAGGGGGCTTGTCGCAATGGCGTGCTCGGCGGCCATGGGCAATCCGGCAGCCACCGCCTCTGCAGCACCCTCGACCGCCATCCGGAAGGCTCGGGCCATGCGAACGGGATCGCCCGCGACAGCGATCGCGGTATTCACCAGCACGGCATCAGCCCCGAGCTCCAAGGCCTCGGCGGCATGGCTGGGAGCGCCGATCCCCGCATCGACGATGACAGGCACAATCGCCTGCTCGATGATAATGGAGAGTTGATGGCGCGTCTCGAGCCCCCGGTTACTCCCGATCGGCGAACCGAGCGGCATGACCGTCGCGGCACCTGCTTCCTGAAGTCGTTTTGCCAAGACCGGATCTGCATTGATATAGGGAAGAACAGTGAAACCTTCGGCCACCAGCATCTCGGTCGCCTTCAAGGTCTCGATGGGATCAGGAAGCAGGTAGCGGGGGTCCGGATGGATCTCGAGCTTCACCCACTTCGGCAGACCTGCGGCGGCGGAGAGACGAGCCAAGCGAAGCGCTTCCTCGGCGGTGTTGGCGCCACTGGTGTTGGGAAGCAGGAGATATTTCTCCGGATCAATGAACTCCAGGATGTTGGCGAAGGGATCTCCCTTTCCGGAGAGGTCAGCACGGCGGAGTGCCACGGTGACGATCTCGGTGCCGCTTGAGGCCAACGCCTCACTCATGGTGGCTCCGGAGGAAAACTTTCCGGTTCCGAGAAGGAGCCGCGAAGAGAATTCGCGGCCGGCAATGATCAGAGGCGATGCGGCAGACATCCCGTTAAGCTATCGGTGAAGAGGCAAACCGTGCAAGAAACGCCTACCTTTCTTGTCTGTTAGAAAGGATTTTTCACGCGGAGACGCGGAGTTCGCGGAGAAAAAAGATGGTGAATTCGGGGGTATCAAAAAACAGAGTATTTTAGTCCTCTAAAGAACCACTCCGCGAACTCCGCGTCTCCGCGTGAGATAAGAAGCAGATTCTACGTGCTTCAGGAAGCGTTGAGCGTTTCCCTAGGCCACTGAGGAACCGATCGCGACCAGCGCCTCGTCCCGCGTGGCGCAGACGGGATAAGCAGTCTGAAACTGGGCGATATCGAAGATCCTTTGCACAGCTGGCTGGAGGGCGCAGACGGCCAAACCGCCGCCTACACGCTGCAACTGACGCCCCAGCAGGAAGAACTCACGGAAGCCAGCACTGCTCACGTACTCAAGGCCTGCGAGATCGAAAACAACGCCTTTGGAACCGCTTGATTCAATCTCCCTGGAAACGGAGTCCTTGATCATATTCTGCTCCGTTGCGTCGAGGCGCCCCTTGAGTGTCACGACAAGGATTGGGCCTGCTTTTTCAAATTGGATGTCCATATATTTTTATAACTCAAGAGGCTACGGGGGATGCCCGTCAAGTCCCGTTCTTTCAACATTTTCGCAATTCGAGGAAAACGCGCATACGCATCCTCTTGGCATTGCCTCAAGGATGAACTAACGCTTGTTTAGGAATCTGTAACCCATGCCCGCTCTGAAACATTATCTGTCACCCCGATCAATCGGGCAGCGGTTCGCCCTGACCATCGGGGCGGGAGCAGGCATAATCCTGATCGTCTTGGCTGTGGCCAACTATATAAGCGGCAGGGAGCTACTCCTACGTCAAACTTCACAGGAAGCACTCCGAGCTGTAAACGACGAGATCAACACGATGGATGATCTCGTCGAGAAGATAGCGATGTATCCCGAAATAATCGCCGCTACCGAACTGACCGGGACGAATAACGAGGGGGTCAAGGTCCCCTGGCTCGCCTCAATACTGAAACACTCGCCGATGTCGGCAATCTACGGACTCTATATGGTCAGAGATGCCAAGGACTGGAGGGATCCGAATTCCGACACGTGGGTAGACCGCAAGAGTTGGCCCAATCTTGCCCTCCTCAAGTACGACTTCCATGATGAGAGTCAGGACTGGTACCAAGGCGCAAAGCAGGCCAAGGCCCTCCATGTGACTCAGCCCTATTTCGATGCTGGCGGTTCCGACATCGACATGGTCAGCATCACTAAGCCCGTTTACTCGGACCAGGGAACATTCCTAGGGGTGGCGGGAGTGGATGTGGCTTTGGATGAAATGAGGAAGATCGTCCGGAAAATCCATATTAGAAATTATGAGAGCGAGCTGGCTCTGGGTGATGATGAAGGCAAGGTCACGTCACCCTCGAAGAGTCCGGTTGCAAGTCCGCAGGAACCCCGTGAAACGGCTTATTTGGTCTCCCAAAGCGGAGCGATCATCGTGAGTCCAGAGGCATCACAGGACAAGCCGGCATCAAAGCCTAGCGAACAGGATCCCGCCAAAGCTCTAGAAGATATGCTTAGTAACGGACTTGTCACCAGCGTTCCCGGCATCCAGAAGATCCTTGCCTCCGACAGCGGATGGCAACACCTCAAGGATGGGAGCAATAAAGTGATTTACTGGGCGAAAGGCAGGACCACTGGGTGGAAACTGGTCTTGGAAGTCCCCTACAAACTCATCGTTGCTCCGGCCAGAAAATTGGCCGAACAATCAGCAATCATTGGCGGGGCGGGGCTTTTCCTACTTATAGGCGTTGTCTTTTTCACCGCACGCAAGATTTCCCAACCGATCACCGAGCTTCAGACTATTGCCACCTCCTTTGAGAAAGGAAGCTATGAGGGGGGCGCAGGGGTTCTGGAACGGATCGAAAAACGACCCGACGAGCTGGGTCGCTTTGCCAAAAGCTTCTCCACCATGGCGAAGGAAATCCGCCTGAGGGAGGAGCGCCTCTCGGAATGGAATGCCAACCTCGAGCAGACCGTCAAGGATCGGACAGCCGAACTCGCCGCAGCCAACGCCGTGATGGCCAACGAACTTGCTGAGGCAGCGACTTATTCGAGAGCAATCCTACCGGAACGAATCCTGAAAGGGCCTGTAACGACAGACTGGGTCTTCATTACCTCCTCCGAGCTTGGAGGCGATTCCTTCGGTTACCATTGGATAGATAAGGATCACCTCTCACTTTACCTGCTGGATGTCTGCGGGCACGGTGTCGGCGCCGCCTTGCTATCGATCAGTGTGCACAATGTGCTGCGCACATCATCACTAACCGGCACGGATTTTTTTGAGCCCACAGCGGTCCTCACAAGCCTCAACAACGCCTTCCCGATGGAAAAGCACAACGAGATGTATTTCACCGCATGGTACGGGGTGTACTCGCTTCGCGAAGGGAAGATCCGCTACGCAAGCGCAGGCCATCCACCCGCCGTATTGCTAAAACCGGACGGGAGCACGGCCCTGCTTGCGGCCAAGGGAATAGTCGTCGGCGCTTTCCCCACGGCGGTCTTCGAGACAGGTGAGATCGGTGTGCCCGCAGGCTCCATACTCTATCTTTTCAGCGACGGCACCTATGAGGCTGACCGACCCGACGGCACTATGATGACCTACGAGGAGTTCGCGGAGATTCTGACTTCGATCGGAGGGCCTACAAAACTGGATTCCGTGGTTGCCGAGGTGCGCCGCCAGCAGGAAAAGGAAGTCTTCGCAGATGATTTCTCGCTGGTGGAGTTCCGTTTTGCCGGCGATCAAATCCCCTCCTATGGAGTCCTAAAATTAAAGGCCGACTTTGGCGAAGTGGCCCGCCTCCATCCCTTCCTTACCTCTTACTGTGAGCACGAGGGAACCCCGATGGAGCAGGTCTTCGACTTCGAGGTCATCCTCGAGGAACTCGTAACCAATGTCATCAAATACGGCGGCGTTGATGCAGGGCAAGAGTGCTGCCTCATCGAACTCCTGCGCGAAGGGAACCAAATCACAATCCGCTTCAGCGACTGGGGCAATCCGTTCAACTCGCTTGCCCGAGACGAAGTTGACACTGATAAACCGATCGAAGAACGCGAGATCGGAGGCCTTGGAATCCACTTCATCAAGAAACTCACCGACACCCAGAGCTATGAGTACAAGGATGGAAAAAACGTCCTAACGCTCACCAAAAAATTTACCACTCCCGCTGATTTCAACGTCTGATTGCTTGGGAAGATAGCGGAGCGAGGCTTTTTAGCGGTTTAGACTGAAGGCTTTTAGACTGTTAGGTCAGAGCTTAGGGAATGATTCGCGCGGCCGTAACAAACCTCCGACTGGCGATAGGAGGTAGAAATGCCGGAGTCAGTTCTAATATAATGAAAGGCGAGCGGCGTGGGAACGCCCGAGTTCAAATGCAAAGCAACGGCCGGGCAAGCAAACGCAGAGGCGCAGGGATTTTAGATGCGGTGTTAGGCGCGTGAGCGAAGCTGTAGTTTTCCTACAGCAAGCGAACAGCAACAACACACCGCGCTAAAAGCGCAAGCCGCTAAGCCACGCAGCATACACCGTCGTGGTAGCCTTCTTGCAGATGCTGGGCGTAATCGGCGCCCCCCCTTGCCTCGATGGATGCGATGAATTTGGCGCGCTGCTCGAGGGTCATCGGGCTGGCAACTAATGCGGCCGCGACAGCCTGCTGAGCGAAGGCCATCGAATCGATTCCGATGCACTGGGTGGTGACTTCGGGATAACTGAGCGCGTAATTGATGACATCGTTGATCGTCACCAGCCCATGCAGGCTTGCCCGCTTGCTTCCGCCGAATCCCTTCATGCCGATGGCGGCGATCCCCTTCTCCTTCATCAGGGGCAGGACGATCTTGTCAAAGTCCTTTGCCTGGAGCGTGTTGCCCAGAACGGAAACAGGCAGGAGTGATGCGTCCCACGGGTAACCGCTCTCGATCATGCGGACATGGGCCTTGGGGCTGGAGTGACCAGTGAAGCCGACATACCGCACTATGCCCTTGCGCTTGGCCTCGTCAAAGGCCTCCAGGATCCCGTCTTTGCCGAGATGGAAATCCACGTCTGCATCCTGGATCTCGTGGATCATCCAGAGGTCGATGTAGTCGGTCTTGAGCCTTTTCATCTGGGCTTGGAGCATCTGAAGGGCCTTCTCCTTGTCGGTTCCAGTGAAGGGGATTTCGGATTTTTTGGTGTGGTGGATGCAGGCCTTCGTCATGATGAAGGCCTTCTCGCGCCATCCTCCTGAGAGGGCCTGACCCATCCAATCTTCAGCGCGGCCGTTGTGATACTCCCAGGCGTTGTCGAAGAAATTGACCCCTTGGTCGATGGCGTAGTGAGCGATATTGGTCGCCTCCTGAACCGTCGGAGCAAGTGCGAGCGTATGGCCACCAAAGCCTATGCAGCTGAGGGTTTCCTGGTGGCGTCCGAACTGGCGGCGCGGCACGGTGCCGGTGGGGACGGCCTCAGCATTGGCTGAAGGAACACGGAGAGCCTGTGCCGCGGGAAGCAGTCCAAGCATTCCAAGGAAGGAGCGACGGGTGAGGGACATAAGAGAAGGATGAAACCTGAAGGCTGAAACTTGAAAGCTGAAAATGAAAAGTTTTGAGCTCGGATATGGCTCTCTGTTTTTTTTCAGGTCTCAGGTTTCAAGTTTCATCCTTCCCCTAAGCTCTTCCTCATATCCGCGGCTGTAGCGGACAAAGACGGAGAAAGCTGTCGCGTAGGCGATCCAGAATCCGGGAAAGCCATCAAGAAAGCCAAGTCTCAGTAAATAGGCCCTGAAAAAACGCCAGAGTGGGCGCAGGAGATTGGCCACAAGCGACCAATGCTTTCCCTCCCCGGCCTGACGTTGAGCAAACTGGTCCGCAAAGGGGCCTATCTTGTCGAGATAGCTCTGGATGGTCGGGTAGGAATCATGGAGCAGATCCCCCTTCAGGTGTTTCACCGCTCCCTCCACCAGCACGGTGTCATGCGCAGCGTTTCCACCCATGCTGGCTTTGTCACGACGGACAAGACGAAGCTTGGTGTCGGGATACCAGTCTCCGTGTTTGATCCAGCGACCGAGAAAGCAGACCTTGCGGTTGAACCGGCATCCGTGAAACCAGTCGACATCACCGCTGGCGAAGAACGCGCTGATCGACTTCCTCAGCTCCTCTGAGAGTTCCTCATCGCAGTCGAGAATCAACACCCACGGCTGGGTGCAGTTATCCAGCGCCACTTGCTTCTGGGCGCTATGGCCGAGCCACTCCTGATGGATGACATGGGCCTTCTCCGCCTCGGCGATGGCCACGGTCCCATCAGTGGAACCGCTATCCACAACCACGATCTCACGAACGAATCCCCGAGCGCTAGCGAGGCATTTGAGGAGGCGGGACTCCTCATTGCAAGCTGTCACAGCAAGGGAAATCGGTGGGATTTGGAAGGGCTCGGTCATGCGGAGCGTTCAGTTTTTTTGGCCGCTTCCCAGAGCGCGTTCATTTCATCGAAAGAGAGTTCTTTGAACTCCCTATCAGCTGGAAGGGCCCGCTCCATGGAGCGGAATCGCTTCTCGAACTTACCAGTTGCAGCCTGAAGAGCTGATTCGGCATCGATCGAGAGAGCACGCGCGAGATTCACAACTGCAAAAAGAAGATCACCTACCTCTTCGGAGAGACGCTGGGCGACAGCAGGTTCATTACGCAGAGGCATCTCGGCCTCCACCTCCAGGATTTCCTCGCGGATCTTCTCGACGACATCTTCAGGACGCTCCCAATCGAAGCCAACCTTAGCTGCTTTCTTCTGAACTTTCTGGGCCCGGACAAGAGCAGGGAAGGCACGCGCCACGCCGTCGAGCAGCGAGGCATCGACTGTCGCATCGAGTCCCTTCGCGATCCGTTCTGCGCGCTTGATCTCCTCCCATTGACCCAGCACGGCATGGCTTGTCTCCGCGGAGGCATCGCCGAAAACATGGGGGTGGCGCCGGACGAGCTTCTCGGCCGCCGTGGAGGCGATGGAGTCGGCATTAAAGCCTCCCTCCTCCGCGGCGATTTCGGCCTGCATGAGGATATTGATCAGCAGGTCGCCGAGTTCCTCCTCCAGATCAGAAGAATGCTCCCGCTCGATGGCATCGACGACCTCATAGGCCTCCTCGATCAGCGAAGAGCGGAGAGAGGAAGGGGTCTGCTCGCGATCCCAGGGACATCCGCCGGGAGCCCGCAAGCGCGTGATGATTTCCCTGAGCTGATCGAGTGCCTGGCTCATCGGAAAGAACGAAGGAGCGTTACTTGGAGTTCCTGCCGCCGCGCTGCAGGATCGCCTGCCTTGCCTGTTCCAGCGTGACACGCTCGGTTGCAGTCAGACTGTTCATTCCCTTCCGGCTGATCTTCTCCAGCAGACGGTCCATCTCCAGTTCGGGATCGATACGAGTCGCTCCTTCGGAGGGGGATGGCTGTCCCGTAGCCCCGCGATTCCTGGCAACTGAAGCGCGGAGGCCGCCCGACATGGCCGAGAAGTTGGACTTGGGAGACTTGAGTCCTGGGAGCGACCATCGGAATCCGTAGCCGAACAGCGGTTCCTCGAATCCTGCGCGGCGCATCAGCATGACTGCCAGAATACTGGAAGAGATCAGCACAAGCACCTGCGGTGGCTGATGATCCGCCAGACGTTGGAGTGAAGAGATGGCAAGCAGCCCTAGGAAGACCCAACGGGCGGCTAGCCCAAAAAAGAACTGGGCCCCGGGATGCATGGCCACAAAGGCAGCGAAGACCGCAAAGTTCACCTCCTGCGCCCCTGCGAACGTCTGCGGGATCCCGCCATAGCCAAAGGCCTGGAGGAGCAAAGGTCCGAGCAGGATCAGCCCCCCGTACAGAATTCCGAAACGCTTCCATCCGAGGCCGTTCTCCACCTCGCGACCGAAGTAATAGAGCATGACCATCTCCAAGAGGAACCAGACGGAGGGAGAGGCCACGAAGGCATAAGTTGCAAGTCTCCAGATCTGGCCGTGAGCGACCGCAGTGCTGCTGTAAATGAACAGATCCATCAATGCGCCGTGACCCGAGGCAATCAGAAGTGATGCCGTGATCATGGCGACGCTATGAAGAGCCACCAGCAAGGTGATCAGGCGCACGGGGAATTCCCCAAGGTAAAAGAGGGGTTCGTTTTCACCGGGAAGAATGGCTACGGACATAACTTAAAGTAAAACCAGCTCCACACAGCGACAAGCAGGAAGACTCGGGGGCTGAGCAAGACCCTCGCTCTCCTCAATTCAGATGCCTGGAGACCTCAATCCTGAGGGCTCTGAGCGAGAGATAGATATCGGCGAGCAGGAAGATCATCGAGCCAAGGAGACTCATCAGATTCAGGAAGAAGAGGACGATGATCAACCGCTCCAGATGCATCCCCCCGAAACTCTTGAAGTAGAGGAAGAGAATCATCAGGCAGGAGAGGAAAATACTGCCGACCAGCAGGCTCACCGAGTAGCGTAGTAGCGAGGCCCGTTGCAGCAGAATCCCCAACTGGCATCGCATCTCACCTCTGGCGGTCTCGTTATTAAGGTTATGGTCCAGGTCCTTGACGGTCAGACGCGAGCGGTCAATGGCCCTTCCAAGGCGGTTGGTAACAGAAAGCAGAAGCAGGCCAACCGCCGAGATAAGCACGGCGGGTGATACCGAAAGCTGCATGAGCTTGGAGAGTGATTCGATATTGAAATCATCCATAAGGGGAGTTGCAGTTTACGGGTCATTCTTGCCCTTGTCTGCCAAATATCCGAAACTGACAGCATGAGTATGACAAAAGAAAATACTGACTCACTGGGGAATCTCGAACCTTCAATTCCTCAGGTTCTGGTATGGGTGAAGGAGATCGCCGCCCTGACACAACCTGATGCGATTTTCTGGTGCGATGGTTCCGAGTCCGAGGACAAGCTGATGCGCGAACGCATCGTCGAGTCGGGAGCGGCTCTCTGGCTGAACGCTGACAAGCGACCGAACTCCCTGCTGGTCCGTAGCGATCCCCGCGACGTGGCGCGCGTCGAAGAGCGCACCTTCATCTGCTGCAAGTCGAAGAAGGATGCGGGTCCGACAAACAACTGGAGCGAACCCTCCATCATGAAGGCGAAGTTGAATGGACTTCTCCAGGGATGCATGAAGGGCCGTACCCTCTATGTGATCCCTTTCAGCATGGGACCCGTCGGCTCACCGATCGCCCAATACGGCATCGAGCTCTCCGACAGCCCCTATGTCGTCGCCAACATGCGCACCATGACCCGGATGGGATCGAAGGTTTACGATGAGATCGCCAAGACCGGAACTTTCGTGAAGTGCCTGCACTCCGTCGGTTCGCCCCTCATCGCAGGGAAACAGGATGTCACCTGGCCCTGTGATCCTGAAAATACGTACGTCACTCACTTCCCCGAGGAGCGCCTGATTATCAGCTACGGCTCCGGCTACGGCGGGAATGCCCTGCTTGGGAAAAAGTGCTTCGCTCTCCGCATCGCCTCGGCCATGGGACGTGACGAAGGATGGATGGCAGAGCACATGCTCATCCTCGGGGTGAAGGATCCCAAGGGAGAAAAGACTTATGTCACCGCAGCCTTCCCGAGCGCCTGCGGCAAGACCAACTTCGCCATGATCATCCCGCCCAAGCACCTCAAGGAAGAGGGTTGGGAGGTCTCCTGCGTCGGCGATGACATCGCCTGGATCAAGCCAGGACCCAACGGCTGGCTCCGCGCTATCAATCCAGAGGCCGGCTTCTTCGGCGTAGCCCCCGGCACCTCCTACGAGAGCAATCCGATGGCGATGGACTCCATTAAACGGGACACCATTTTCACTAATGTCGCACTGACGGACGATGGCGATATCTGGTGGGAGGGAATGACGAAGGAACCCCCTGCACATCTTATCGACTGGAAGGGGAAGGATTGGACGCCTGGTCAGAAGGATGCCGAGGGCAAATCTGTCCTCTCCAGCCATCCTAACAGCCGCTTCACAGCCCCCGCAAAGAACTGCCCAATCATCGATCCCGACTGGGAGAATCCGGAGGGAGTACGTATCAGCGCCATGATCTTCGGAGGCCGACGCGCCACGACGATGCCGCTTATCTTCCAGGCTTTCAATTGGGTCCATGGTGTCTACCTAGCAGCCACGTTGGGCTCCGAGATGACAGCCGCAGCGGCTGGAACGATCGGCCAAGTGCGCCGTGACCCGATGGCGATGCTTCCCTTCTGCGGTTACGACATGGGCGATTACTTCGCCCACTGGCTGGAGATGCGTCGCCTAGTCAAGCACGTCCCCGGTGTCTTCCATGTGAACTGGTTCCGCAAAAGCGCCGAGGGGAAATTCCTCTGGCCCGGCTTCGGTGACAACATGCGCGTCCTCAAGTGGGTGGTCCAGCGCTGCCAGCGCGGTGCCCATGCCCTCG
>Ga0194059_1000343_pt1 | contig 22674 bp, 23 predicted proteins | sample SepL6211m_MetaG_FD_163426 | JGI IMG/M metagenome (GOLD analysis project Ga0194059, IMG submission 163426) | Anoxic zone freshwater microbial communities from boreal shield lake in IISD Experimental Lakes Area, Ontario, Canada - Sep2016-L626-11m | ecosystem: Environmental > Aquatic > Freshwater >... | reverse complement strand
GTTGCGCCCGCTCCTGCGGCAGCAACCGTCGAAACTCTTCGAGGTGTCGCCGCCCGCGTGGTCACCAACATGGAGGGTTCACTCACCGTTCCGGTAGCAACCAGTGTGCGCGCCATCCCCGCCAAACTTCTGATCGATAACCGAGTAGTCATCAATAACCACTTAGCACGAAGCCGCGGTGGCAAGGTCTCCTTCACACACATCATTGCTTTCGCTATGTTGCGCGCGCTCAAGCAGATGCCCGGGATGAATTCGTTCTACGCGCTCGTTGACGGTAAGCCCGCGCTCGGACATCCCGACCATGTCAACATGGGTATTGCCATCGATCTTGCAAAACCAGATGGCACCCGACAACTCCTCGTGCCAAACATAAAGGGCTGTGAGTCACTCGACTTCGCGCAATTCTGGAGCGCATATGAAGATGTAGTGCGCAAGGCACGTCAAGGAAAACTCACTGTCGAAGATTATGCCGACACCACAATTTCTCTTACTAATCCGGGAACCATCGGAACAGTGCACTCGGTCCCACGCCTCATGGCTGGACAAGGAGCAATCATTGGCGTGGGTGCTCTTGAATATCCAGCAGAGTTTCAAGGCGCGAGTGAAGAAGCCCTTGCAGATATGGGTATTAGCAAGACTTTCACGCTGACAAGCACGTACGACCACCGCATCATTCAAGGCGCACAGTCGGGAGACTTCTTACGTCGCATGCACGATGCGTTACTCAGCGATGAGTTCTTCGATGAAATATTCCAATCACTTCGTATCCCCTACGAGCCTGTTCGCTGGATGATCGACAAGCGCAGCGTCAAGGGCGATGTCATAGATAAGACCGCTCGAGTTCAAGAGCTCATCCACTCTTACCGCGTTCGCGGTCATCTCATGGCTGACACTGATCCACTTGAGTTTAAGCAACGTTCACATCCTGACCTCGACGTGGTCTCACACGGACTCACTCTTTGGGATCTTGATCGAGAAGTAGCTACGGGCGGATTCGGAAGTTTGCCGTTCATGAAGTTGCGCCACATTCTTGGCTTGCTACGTGACTCTTACTGCCGCACAGTAGGAATCGAGTACATGCACATCCAAGATCCAGCTGAGCGCAAATGGATTCAAAACCGAATTGAAGTCGGTTTAACGAAGACTCCACGCGAGGAGCAACTACGCATCCTTCGCAAACTCAATGCCGCCGAAGTTTTTGAAACCTTCTTACAAACTAAGTACGTCGGGCAAAAGCGCTTCTCACTTGAAGGTGGAGAGAGCGTCATTCCACTCCTTGACGCCATCCTTTCCAGTGCAGCCAACGCCGACATCGAAGAGGTGTGCATTGGCATGCCTCATAGAGGACGACTCAACGTCCTCGCAAACATTGCCGGTAAGTCATACGGGCAAATTTTCCGTGAGTTCGAAGGTAATTACGATCCAGTCTCAGTCCAGGGATCCGGAGATGTGAAGTACCACTTGGGTACACGCGGCACCTTTACCTCAGATGCTGGCGAAACAACTCAGGTATATCTCGCGGCTAACCCGTCACACCTCGAGGCCGTTAATCCAGTAGTAGAAGGCGTAGTGCGAGCCAAGCAGGATCGCCTCGATAAGGGAGAAGACGGTTTCACCGTACTTCCAATTCTGGTACATGGTGATGCAGCATTTGCCGGCCAAGGCGTGGTTGCCGAGACCCTCAATCTTTCTCAATTACGTGGATACCGCACCGGTGGAACCATCCACGTCATCATCAATAATCAAGTGGGCTTCACTACGGCACCTGCTTCATCACGTTCATCGGTTTACTGCACCGATGTGGCGCGCATGGTGCAAGCACCGATCTTCCACGTGAATGGTGATGATCCCGAGGCTTGCGTACGCGTGGCTCACCTCGCATTCGAGTATCGCCAAAAGTTCCGCAAAGACGTGGTGATCGACATGGTGTGCTACCGACGTCGCGGCCACAACGAAGCTGATGAACCAAGCTTCACGCAACCACTTATGTACGCAATCATCGACGCCAAGCGAAGCACGCGAAAGCTTTACGCCGAAGCGCTCGTAGGTCGCGGCGACATTACTCTCGAAGAGGCAGAGAGCGCCTTACGCGATTATCAACAATTGCTGGAAACGGTCTTTGCTGATCCGCATGAGGATCACGCTCCAGAGAAGGAATTGCCGGCAGAGCCAGTAGTCCCACACCCATCACAGATTCAAACTTCTATTTCAGAGCAACTTGCCCGCGAAATTGGTCAGGCACTCGTTGCAGTTCCTGAAGGTTTCAACGTGCATCCGAAGTTGCTTCCTCAGATTCAACGTCGCCTTACAGCGCTCGATGATGCCACGATCGATTGGGCAGTGGGCGAGGCACTTGCCTTTGGTTCCCTTCTCAGCGCCGGGCAGAACATTCGGCTAGCTGGTCAAGATTCAAGGCGAGGCACTTTTGGCCAGCGTCACTGTGTAGTGATCGACAAACAAGACGGTAGTGAATGGACTCCGCTTGCTGGCATGGAAAAGCAGAGCAAGTTCTTCGTCTTCGACTCGCTCCTCAGTGAATACGCTGCACTTGGCTTTGAGTATGGCTATAGCGTCGAGCAGAGCGATGCTCTCGTATTGTGGGAAGCCCAGTTTGGCGATTTCGCCGATGGCGCCCAAACAATCATCGATGAATTCATCTCTTCCTCCTTCCAAAAGTGGGGGCAACGCTCTTCACTCGTCATGCTTTTGCCTCATGGTTACGAAGGTCAAGGACCAGATCACTCTTCTGCGCGCATTGAACGTTTCTTAGCGCTCTGCGCAGAAGAGAACATGACAATCGCACAACCATCTTCTCCTTCGTCTTACTTCCACCTACTCCGCTGGCACGCGATGAATCCAGCTAAGCGCCCTATGGTGGTCTTCACTCCTAAATCGATGCTCCGTCTGAAAGCTGCATCTTCAGCGCTTTCGGAATTCACTAACGGACATTTCCAGCCCGTGATTGCCGACTCGTCGGTTTCTAATGCAGCGCGCGTGATCCTTTGTAGTGGCAAGGTCTACTACGACCTCATCGCCGAACGCACTAAGCGGAACGACGCATCGACTGCAATCGTGCGCGTTGAGCAGCTTTATCCAATGCCTGAAGCAGAAATCCAAGCAGCACTTGCCGCGCACCCCAACGCTGAGGTTCGCTGGGTGCAAGACGAGCCAGCAAACCAAGGAGCCTGGCCGTTCTACGGTCTCAACCTACCTTCACGCATTGGCAAGTTGATCACGCCTATTTCGCGAGCTGCTTCCGCCAGCCCGGCCACCGGCAATCATCACCACCACGACGACGAGCAAGTTGCATTGGTCCAGGCCGCCTTCGCCTCATGAGTTATCTCCTCCGAGTTTCAGTTTCGTTGCGAGGCGAGAAGTCCTGGTCGCTCAAACTTCGTGACGAATTCACCGAACAATTTTTGGCGCTACACCCAGGCGTTGAAGTCCGGGACCGTCACACTTTCCCAATCCCCCATCTCTCTCTAGTAGAGATGGTTGCCGGACAAACGCGAGTCGCCGATCAAACTCCTGAACAAGTCGCTGCATTCGCATTAGGAAATGAACTCTCCGAAGAAGTGCTCAACGCAAGCGCCATCGTTATTTCAACACCAATGAATAATTGGGGTCCGCCAAGTTCTCTCAAAGCATGGTTTGATCGCATCATCAATGCGAAGACGTACTACAGAGAGATTCCTGCCTTTAAAGGTATTCCGATCACATTTATTGTGGCCAGCGGTGGCATCTTTAGCTTCAGTGACACCACGAAGCACGATCACCTGCGTCCGCTACTTGTCGAATGCGTGACTCGCTTAGGGGCCGATGACTACATGTTTGTGAACTGCGATCCCACCATCCCGCTGGATGCTAAAGAATTAGCCTCTGATGCGCCAGAGAGTGGCTACCTGCGAGCGCAGCGCGAGATTCCACCAGCCGCCGCCCGCATCAGGCAGTAACTCACAATCCTCTCTCAGAATTCACACCCCGCTCACTCATTTTCACCTGCAATTCTGCCGTCATGAATAAGAAACCCTTCCTCATTCTCACGGGGACCATCGCCGGCACAGTCGGCGTGCTCACCTATGCACCGTCTAGCCAGGCCATAGCGCCCACGCTGACCAAAAGCGTTGCCACGGTAAGTAGCAGTGCAAGTAAGTCCACTGCAACCTCGACCTCAGCTGCCACCTCAGCGACTGCAAAGAAAGTACTGACGCGAACCGTCAAAGGCTCAGTCGTGCAAACTCAATTCGGCCCAGTGCAAGTACAAGTAACCCTTAACGGCAATAAGATCACCACCATTAAGGCGCTGCAAACTCCGCAAGGCGGGCGCTCCTCATGGATAAATAAGCAAGCCGTTCCTTACCTCGTTCAACAAACGTTGACGGCCCAATCTGCAGCGATTCAAGGCGTAGGCGGAGCTACCTACACAACCGAAGGTTGGATTACCTCATTGCAATCCGCACTTTCCAAGTAGTGCTTAACTAAATCTAATAACCACTTTGCCGAAAAGTTCCCCGTCGTTCATGCGAGCAAATGCTTTGGGTGCTTCAGCAAAGTCATAAGTAGAGTCAATAACAGGTGCAATCTTCTTTGATTCCATCAGCTCAAGCATTTCGCGAAACTCGGCAATCGAGCCCATCGTGGAACCGAGTACGCGCAATTGCAGGAAGAAGATACGCGTCAACTCTGCTGGCGGTGCATCACCGCTTGTGGCTCCGGAAATCACGATGGTGCCACCAGGCCTGAGTGCGCGAACGCTATGTTGCCAAGTCGCTTGGCCCACGCTCTCCATGACCGCATCAACGCGATCTGGCAAGCGTTCTCCGCTTTCAAAGACTCCATCAGCACCGAGTGCAGTTGCCCGCACTCGCTTATCTTCGCTACGAGAAGTCACCCAGACAACGAAACCTTGGGCTTTCGCAAGGAGAATGAGTGCAGTAGACAACCCGCCTCCGGCACCTTGAATCAGTACTTTCTCTCCAGGGAGCAGCGCTGCTTTCTTCAACATACTGAAGGCCGTGAGCCAAGCGGTGGAAAGTGAACCCGCTTCGTCCCAAGAGAGGTACTCCGGTTTCGGTAAGAGATTTCCCGCCGGCACATGCACGTACTCAGAAAGCGTTCCGGGAAACTTCTCTGAAAGGAGAGAGCGTTTTGGATCAAGAGTTTCGGCACCAGTCCAATTCGGATCACTAATTACGGAGTGGAGCAGAACTTCCCTTCCATCATCAGTTACCCCAGCGCCATCACAGCCAAGGATCATGGGCAGGCGATCGCTAGGCAATCCCACGCCTTTAAGAGACCAGAGATCATGATGATTAAGACTCGCGCTCTTGATGCGCACTCGCACCCAGCCGTCAGGAATTACAGGTTCCGCTATCTCGCCTACTTCAAGAGCTGAAATCGGATCTTCCATAGAAGCGCGGGCAGCATAAATTGCTTTCATTCGTCATCCTCATCATCGAGCCGTGCGAGCCAGGTGGCAAAGCGATCAACAGCGCTTTCGTGCTCTGGATGTTCATCAGTAAATTCTTGGAGGCGCAGAGCCACCCACTCAAGGGAGACTTCCTCTTCGCCACGACGTTTAACGAGTTCTTCGATTCCGCGATCCGTGAAGTACATGTGGTGATCCTACGTTCTCGAGCGCTTGCCGCGTTGATATCGAAAGAGCACCGTCCCCAGAATCTCATCTGGCGAGATAGCGCCGAAAGAACGGGAATCGTTTCCAAGGCTCTCGCCATCTCCTTCGATCCACCAACCCGCGCCCTCGCGGCGAATCAACCGCTTCACCAAGAGAATGCCTGGGCGACCCATCCATTCGACCACCACGACCTGACCGGGTCGGGGAGCCCCTCCCCAGCGAACCAGCAGGCGGTCTCCTTCAGAAAGGGTGGGCTCCATTGAGGAACCCGCGACCACCACCCGCCCCAGACCTTTTCGCCGGCCTAGGGGGTGATCGTTGGACGAGACGGCTCTGCTCATGGAAGGTAGTCTCACACTTACAAGTACCATTTTCATACACGTACGACTACTAAGGGAGAGTGCCTTGTTCCGCCAACTCACCGCTCCAGCCATCACCGTCTACGCGCACTGCGATTTGCCATGTGGGGTCTACGACCCAGCTCAGGCAAAAATTGAAGCGCAATCGGTGAAGGCTTGCATTGAGAAATTCCACGCATCTGACGATGCAGTCTTCAAGCAACGCGCAGTTGCCATCAAAGAAGATCGCTCAAACATGGTGAAAGAACACCTTTGGGTGCTCTGGACCGATTACTTCAAGCCTAATCACTTTGAGGCTCATCCAAACTTGCACGTGCTCTTCAACGAAGCCACCAAACTGGCCGGCGCTGCAGGCACCAAGGGCACCATGGATGTTGCTGTAGCCGACAAGCTCATCGCGAAGATCGATGAGATCGCCGAGATTTTCTGGGCGACCAAGAAGTAACTCACATTCAGTTCGTTGAAGAGGCCCCGCACAGTGTGCGGGGCCTCTTCATTTCCACAGCGGTTGCCGGAATTAACCGCGGGAGGCTTTCACGTTCATCGCAGCTGAAGCAAGTGTTACTGACTTGATTGCTGCCCGAACGACATCACCCGTAGCACTCTTGGCATCGAGAGAGAGTTCCGATGAGAGTGCGTAGACAGTAAAGGTGTATTGCTTTACCCCGGGGCCTTGAGAACACGGCGCACCATATGCGCCGGCTCCATGTGATTGCACGCCAGCGGTACCCACGTTGGATGCACCTTCGGCGATAGATGTGGTAGATGCAGGGATGTTATAGAGCACCCACGAATAACTCACCGCGGCAGCGCTCTCTCCTGGACGCGCAGGACCAGGAATAGTGTGCATGATGAGCGCATAACTCTTAGTGCCAACTGGTGCACCGCTCCAAGAGAATTGCGGCGAGAGGCTCTTTCCGTCGCAGGTGTAAGCCACCGGCAAAGTACCTTCATCGATTGCAGAGGCGCTCTTCAGCGCAAAGGTGCCGTCGGAGGATTTCACTACGGTCTCAAAAGATGTGGGTGCACCGTTCGTTTGTCCGCCCTGTTGTCCGCCCTGTTGTCCGCCCTGTTGTCCGCCCTGGCTAGCAGATGGCTGAGTAGATGGCTGAGTAGATGGCTGAGCAGATGGCTGATGAGTCGGTGGCGTGGGTGCTTGTGCGGGAGGCACTGGCACCTTTGTCACAGTGGTCTTCGAGGAAATTAATTTGTATCCAGTTGGACACTTCGAAGCCGTCACCGTCTTGATCGTTTTACCTTTGCTGCACTTCACTTGTGTCACAGAGACGTTCTTATAAACGATGGCAGCCTTTGTGGGCGCAGCGCTCGGCTTTGCCGATGGTGTCGTGCTCGGCGTGCTGTTGGGTGTGCTGTTTGGTGTCGTGCTCGGTGTCGTGTTCGGCGTGCTATTCACGCGGCGACACGCACTCGAAGTCCCGCTCCCAGGAGCTCCGGGTGGTGGGTTCACGTATACAAAACTCCAGCAACCAGTTGTTGTCGGGGTGTATGAAACTGAACCCGCTTTACCTTGATAGGTGTACTCCAACTTAGAAGTGCCCGTCAGGTTAAACGTCATCCCAGTAATAAGAACTTGTGCAGGTTCACCAGCGCTTCGTGCCGGCCCCGCATTGGGTTGCCCAGTTGTTGACACATCAGCGGGCACCTCACCGTGGAAACACATAGGTGAATAGGGAGCCGATGTAGTGAAGTGATAGTGGTATCCCCGACCGTCACCAGTGTCATGGCCTTGGCACTTATCGAGTCCAGTCGCCACAGAACCACTCGGCTCTTTGCTTCCGTATATGGGATATCCATCGAGTTGATACCCGGCAAGTGCGCTTTCAGATCCCAAGAGCGCAATCAAACAACTTGGTTCTGCATGGTAGTGGTAATCATCGCCACGACCTGAGTGACCAGCGCAGGTATCTAACTCACCTTGCAACTTAGGGTCGGCGCTTGCCGAATAAACCGAGCCATTCGAATTAGGCGCCGGCTTTGTAGCATTGAAGTTCGAAATACCGTTCAGCATGATTCCAGTGCCACCGACTCCAGTAGTGGCAATCTCCGAAGCGGCCGCGACCGGCTTCAAAGGAAAGCGCCACATCTGCGTCAGCGAATCGCTCACCAACATCGGAAGTGGTACCTGCTGGTTCCAGCCCGTGATTCCGACCATCATGGAATGAGATGCGATGCCATTTGATGACACGTACATGTACTTCTCATCGCAGATGACAGAGACGCTGGGTGCAAACTTTTCAAAAGGAAGGGCGCGTGTACCGCAGAGCGCTTTGGTAGCAGAAGTTGCCGCCGACGATGGAGCAGCGCCCAGCGAAATCTGGATAACAGCTGCTCCAAGAAGTAGAGCAATAAGACCAGCAATGCCGGCGCGGGAACGATCCGTGACGAGTTTTTTCATGGTCAGAGAATTACATCAGACCTTGCGATACCAAGTGTGACTTTGGGAGAACTCTCTGTGATTAGCATGTGAGTCGAAGGCTGCGACCAAGGATCTGCCTAGGGCTGGTAGAAATACCCCGTGCAAAAGAAATCTCTCGGGGTTGTAGTGATCACCGCAATCCTGCTCATGACTGCGCAGAGCGCATCTGCGCACGTGGGGACGCCGTATACCTTGGTGAATACCGACAGCCTGCTGCAAAAATTCCTCTCCGGAGTGTTAGCGGGCACACATCACATTGGATCCGGAATCGATCATCTCCTCTTCCTTTTTATGCTCTTACTTCCCGCTCCCGCCCTCGCTCTACAGCATCGCTGGCTTCCTGGGCGTACTTTCGGGGAGAGCATTAAAGCAACGCTCAAAACAGTGAGTGCTTTCACGATTGGCCATGCCACTTCTGTAGTGCTCTCTTCGCTTAATATCTTCTCCCTACCCGAGAAACCGGTAGAGACACTTATCGCACTCTCCATATTTATCACCGCTATTCATGCGTTACGTCCAGCCATGAACAGAGCTTTCCTACTTCTTCCACTTATCTTTGGTCTTATTCATGGACTCGCCTTCGCTTCCATGCTCAAACAATTAGTGGTCTTTCAGAGCGACCGCATCCTCACTCTCTTTGCATTCAATATCGGCATCGAATTGGCACAAGTACTCCTCGTCGTCTTTACACTTCCGTCACTCTGGTGGTTGAGCCGGACACGTTGGTACCCAGGCGTTCGCAACTCCTTCGCGCTCTTTGGCCTTCTGCTCGCAGAGTTTTGGATTGGTGAGCGCACCTTTAACCTCAAGAATCCTGCACTGCCGCTCACAGATTTCCTCACTTCTCACATCTGGTTCATTCCCGCTGTACTTCTAATCCTGGCTCTTCTGGCGAATTCGCGCCTAGAATGGCGCAGTGAGCGAAGAACGTGAGACACAAGAACGGGAAACACACGGTGGGGATCTAGCTGTAGTCGCTGCCCAAGCGCACGGCATTAAACATCTTTTCACTCTTTCAGGTGCGCACGTATTCCCCATCTATGACGGCGCGGTACATCGAAACCTTCCCATCATCGATGTGCGTCACGAACAAACAGCAGTATTTGCAGCTGAGGCAACCGCTCGACTCACCCGCACACCAGGACTCGCGGTGGTGACCGCTGGCCCTGGAGTTACCAACGGCGTGAGTGCCGTGGCTAATGCCTTTTATAACGGCGCACCACTGCTCATGCTTGGAGGTAGAGCACCCGCTGGTCGTTGGGGACAAGGTGCGCTTCAAGAGATTGACCACCCACCGCTCTTGGCGCCGATCACCAAACTCTCGGACACCATTACTGCCACTGCCAACATCGGCACCGAAATATTTAACGCTCTTGACCTTGCGCGCTCTCCACATCGAGGGCCGACATTCCTCGATATTCCGATGGATATCTTTTTCGGTCCCGCCACTCCAGAAGAAATTGCGCCCTGGAGTCAAAATGTTCAACAGGTCAACACAGAGGATGTAGCCAAGATTGGCAGGCTCATCAAAGAATCTAGTTACCCGTTGCTTATTCTCGGTTCAGATGTGTGGGCGGGCAGCGCCGAAACCCAAGCCCTGCAATTCGCAGAATCAATCCAGATTCCCGTGATTACAAATGGAACCGCTCGTGGAATCATCCCGCGCGGCAATCCCCTCTTAGCAACGAAGGCACGTTCCTTTGCGTTCCGCTCAGCAGACCTCATTCTTGTGGTGGGTACTCCACTCGACTTCCGACTTGGTTATGGTGATTTTGGAAGTGCAAAAGTAATCCATGTGGCCGATTCGCCCGAGGGTATTGCTACTCATGCAGTTCTGGCTGCGAGCGCATCCGGAGACTTATCCTCCTTCTTCACGCAATTAATGCACGAAACTTCACTTGAAGTTTCGCGTGAATGGCGCGATTCCATTACGCAAGCCGCGATGAAGAGCGCGGCCAAAGAGAGCGAAATGTTAGAAGCTGACGTATCTCCGATACATCCAGCTCGGATCTACGGCGAATTACTTTCCAAACTTGCCGATGATGCAGTGATCATCGGCGACGGTGGGGATTTCGTTTCCTTCGCCGGAAAATTCGTAGAGCCAGCCCGCCCCGGCTGCTGGTTAGATCCGGGTCCATTTGGATGTTTAGGTGGCGGCATGGGCGGCATCATTGCGGCTCGGCTAGCCAGACCTTCAGCACAGGTAGTCGCTCTCTTCGGCGATGGAGCGCTCGGTTTCTCACTTGGTGATATCGATTCACTTGTGCGACATAACCTTCCAGCAGTGATGGTCGTCGGAAATAACAGCGCTTGGGGATTAGAGAAACATCCCATGCAATCGATATTCGGATATGACGTGGCGGCGGACCTCGCACCACAAACGCGCTACGACGAAGTGGTTCGGGCTCTCGGTGGCGCTGGCGAAATGGTGACTGAATCTAGCCAGATCGGCCCGGCGTTGGATCGCGCATTCAAGAGCGGGGTTCCCTACCTCGTCAATATCATCACAGATCCCGCGATCGCTTATCCACGGACAACAACGGGAATTTAAGAACGCGCGTTCGCACCCAGGGCAGCCACGCGAGCAGTGAATTGCACCCGATCAACAAGCATCCGGATAACTACGCCACGAGCAACCAGACGCTCTCCGTCGTGAGCTTGAATATCAAAGGTGATGCGAGATCCATCTACATCGCTCACTACCGCGCTTGCTTGCACAAGTGATCCCACGGAGGATGCGCCTAAATGTTCGATGTGAACGTCCACTCCGACGGTGGTCTCTTGCTGATCGAGTCGGTCTGCGATGGCAGCGAGAGTAGCTGCCTCTGCCAAACCCACCATACGTGGCGTACCCAGCACGGCTACATCGCCTGAGCCAAGCGCGATTGCCGTATCTGCGTGCTTGACCGTCATCGAGGAAAGCCCAATCGCACCAATAAAGCGATCGCTCATTTGTACTCGATCTTCACTAAGAGATCGCCACCCTGAATCACTTCGCCGTCAACGACTGCGACCTCAACTACTTTTCCACTCACTTCACTGAGAACTGGAATCTCCATCTTCATCGATTCCAACAGAAGTAGCTGGTCGCCCGCCTCGACTAAATCTCCGACTTTCACAGTGGTAGTGAGTACGTTCGCCACCATCTCTGCTCGTACGTCGAAATGCGCCATGACCACAACTTAGTTGTTTGGGAGATCAATTTCTGTCAGCGTGAGTCGAAATTCCGTAAAGGTTTGTAGGACTCGGGCCCTTAACTCGGGGGGAGCTTCCTCTTTGCACGCACTCGAGATCGCCAATCGGACACGTTCCTCGTAAGTGAACTCCTTCTGGCAAGGACCGCACTCTTCTAAGTGGATGGCGATTGCCTGCGAGCGCGATTCGTCCCCTACCTCGTTATCGAGATAGATAAAGAGCGCGGTAAGGACTTCTCGGCAGGGAGTCTCGTGGTGGTTTCCGCAACTCATGACCGACCACCTCCCGTTCCAGCAAGGCCTCGTTCTGCAGCATATTCAGCGAGTGCTTCACGCAAGAGTTTGCGCCCACGATGCAAACGCGACATCACGGTGCCGGGAGGCGTGTCCATGATCTCCGCAATTTCTTTGTAAGGAAATCCTTCGACGTCGGCCAAGTAAACGGCGAGGCGAAATTCTTCAGGCAAGTTCTGCAACGCTTGCTTAATTTCTGAATCCGGAAGTCGATCGAGCGCTTCCATTTCTGCAGATCTTCCAAGGTTGCTTGTGTGCGAAGCCGCATCTGCAATCTGCCAGTCTTCGATTTCACCATCTGAAATTAACGGCTGCCGCTGGCTCTTTCGGTAATTGTTAATGAAAGTTGTGTTGAGAATCCGATATAGCCAGGCACGTATATTGGTGCCGTCTTCGTATTGATGGAATGACGAGAATGCTTTTGCAAAAGTATCTTGAACCAAATCTTGAGCGTCATTGGGATTCTTCGTGAGGCGCATTGCTGCCCCGTACATCTGGTCGAGCAGCGGCAAGGCGTCTCGTTCAAAGCGGTCAGCCCGCTCTTTCGCGCTCTCGGCCGTCACTCGCGCTCCATTTCTCTGGTTCTCTAAAGCGTGCATCTCCAAAGAATGTACCGGTGATTCATCCCGAATCTCATCTGTAGCAAGCACATCAAGGGGAAACCCGCCCCCACCTTGGCTTATTCCCGGGGCACTTATTCCGGGGCACTTATTCCAAGGAGAGCACTCGGGTGGCAAAGTCCCTCACTGCACCCTGAACTATGGCTGCGTGTTCATCATCTCGACTGCGCAGGAGTTCGTGGCCGCGACCAGGAACGACGGTGATATCGACTCCATTGAATTCATCTGGCGTTCCGAAACCATCTTTATCGCCCTGGACCACGTGGAGTGGCAGGCCCGCCTCAAGCACGATCTCGAGTTCATTGTCCCGACGTCGATTGGTCTTCTTTGGAGCATGGAGCGGAAAGGAGAGTGCAAGCACTCCCCTGGCCCCCAGTGGAAGTGCAGTTCGACATGCCACCCGCGCACCGGTACTTCTCCCGCCCAAGATGAGGGGAAGCGCGGCCGCGGCGGCCGGAAGCCAGGAATTGCGCTTGCGAAGCACCTCGAGCCACGCCTCATCTAAGAGATGTGCGGCCGGCGCGATTTGGCGTCCAGAGACAACCCAGGGTTGCTCCATCCGAACAATGGCCACACCATCAATGCCATCTGCGATTAATTCCAAGTCGGGCGTGCGAGCACCAGTTCCAGCTCCATGTCCCAGAACAAGCAGGCCGCGAGCTCCCTTTACATTTCCTACAAGAAGCCGCGCTCTTCCCACAGATGTGGGGAGTACGACCTCAGTGATCACCAGAGCACCTGCTCTAACTCCAACGGAACAGGATCGATGAGCGATGACCTGTTTTCGCGGGACGAATTTACGGCTGACGATACCGGATAAGCGTCAAGTTCCTGAAGGGTTTCTGAGATAGAAAGGAGCTCTCCTACCGAAGATAGTTTGCCCCCTAACCACTCTGACCAGGCGGCCCGCGGGAGCATGAGTGGCATGCGATCGTGGATCTCGGCGATCTGAGGGGTGGCATCTCGAGTGAGTACCGTCGCCGTCAATACAGGGGCGCCTCCATCACTGGGAACCCACCATTCATAAAGGCCTGCCATGGCAAGCGGGGAGCGATCGCGAGCGCAAATATAGAAGGGTTGTTTGCGTGAAACCGGACCACTTGCCGTGTACCACTCGTAATACCCATCGGCTGGAATGATCGCTCGCCGAGATTTGAATGCGGATCGAAATGAAGGTTTGTCAGCCACTGTTTCTACTCGCGCATTGATGGTCTTCGCCGCAAAATCGAGGCTCTTTGCCCAACTTGGAACTAACCCCCAGCGGGCAGTGGTGAGAAGTCGTGCCGGATCGAGGATCGCGTAGATCTGCGCGGTGGGAGCCACATTCCATGAAGGTGCGAGATTAGGCGAGCTCGCTGCTGGGGTTACCTCCAAGGTCGCTTCAAAGTACTCGATCAACTCATCAGCCCCCTTTGAGGAGGCGTATCGACCGCACATGAGGGGAGCGTATTCGCCTAAACTCTCTTTGTGACGACTCTCTGGCCCGCGCCCCTGGCAAAAGGGGCGATATCTGGGGTTCTCCCAGTGCCAGGATCGAAATCAGTGACGAATCGAGCGCTGGTGCTCGCCGTGCAATCCCCTGATGAATCCCTCCTGAAGAGCCCACTCCACTCGCGAGATACCGAACTCATGGCAATGGCCCTCACCGCCCTCGGGTTCTCTATCACCAATGAAGCCAACGGAGATTGGCGAGTGCAGAAAAGTTCACGCGTAGTAGATGAGGTACGCATCGATGTCGGCAATGCCGGCACAGTGATGCGTTTCTTACCTCCGGTTGCCGCTCTCGTGCCCGGAACATTTCATTTTGATGGTGATGCCCGCTCGCACGAGCGTCCCCTCGGTCCAGTCATCTCCGCTCTTCGCGAACTCGGTGCGGAAATTCATGACAATAATCGCGGTTCGCTTCCTTTCACTCTCGTAAGTGATGGCACCTTACGAGGAGGCATAGTTGAAATTGACGCGAGCGCTTCATCGCAATTCGTATCTGCACTTCTCTTAGTTGGCGCAAGCACTGAGCTTGGGATTCGCGTGCGACACATAGGTGCATCTTTACCGTCACTTCCTCACATCGAAATGACAATCAAGATGCTTCGCAAATCTGGTGTAGCGGTAGATGTAGTGGGTACGGCCGAATGGTTCGTGGCACCAGGAAAGGTGAACGCGCAAAATTATGTTATCGAACCAGACCTTTCTAACGCGGCACCTTTCCTAGCGGCTGCGCTATTAACTGGCGGGGATGTGACGATCAAAGATTGGCCGAGTGACACCACTCAACCCGGAGATCAGCTCCGATCAATATTCGCCAAGATGGGCGGCGACATTTCCTTCACTGAAGTGGGTCTGCGCCTTCAAGGCGGTGTCAGCGTCAGCGGGATTGATATCGACCTACACGACGTTGGCGAGCTGACTCCGATCATTGCTGCAGTCGCGGCCTTGGCATCAACACCTTCGCATTTGCGCGGAATTGGCCACTTACGCCTGCACGAAACTGACCGGCTGACCGCGCTCGCACATGAACTCAATGCACTGGGCGGCGATGTAATAGAGCACCCCACGAGTTTGGAGATTCGACCAGCAGCGCTTCATGGCGGTACTTTTCATACCTATGAGGATCACCGACTCGCCACTGCTGGCGCCGTTCTGGGTTTGATCGTGCCGAAAATTCAAGTTGAGAACATGGAGACGGTAGGTAAAACCATGCCTACGTTCCCCACTCTGTGGCAAGAGTTAGTGAGTGGTTCTTGATGGCTCGTCGTTTCGACGAGGACGACATCCGCGTTCGTCCACCACGCAGCACACGACCACGCACAAAAGATCGCCCCACTTTTGAAAACACCACTTCTGGAATGGTAACCACTGTTGACCGAGGAAGATTTACCTGCGCGCTAGCGAACGGCGAAAGCGTCAATGCCATCAAGTCACGTGAACTCGGACGGCGCGGGGTTGTTGTTGGCGATCATGTTCGCCTCATTGGTGATAGCAATGGAAATTCCGAGTCACTTGCTCGCATCGTTGCACTCGATGAGCGCATGAATGCGCTTCGCCGATCTGCCGATGATAGCGATGAAACAGAACGCATCATCGTGGCAAATATTGATCAACTGATGATCGTTACGGCATGCGCGGATCCGGAACCAAAAATTGGTCTTGTGGATCGGTGTCTTATTGCTGCGTACGACGCCGGCATCTCCCCCGTGATCGTGATGACCAAGTCTGATCTCGCAGATCCTGCAGACTTTCTTGCACAATACGAATCGCTTGGAGTGCGTAAGTTCATCTTAAGAAAAGGCAGCGATCTCAGCGAACTGAGAGAGTTACTCAAAGGAAAACAATCAGTATTCGTGGGCCATTCAGGAGTGGGCAAATCTACTTTGGTCAACGCATTAGCTCCAGAAGCAAATCGCTCGACGGGTGGTGTCAACGCAGTGACAGGCCGAGGGCGTCACACATCATCGAATGCTTTGGCGGTGCCAGTCGACAGTGAGACGTGGATTATTGACACCCCAGGAATTCGATCCTTTGGCCTGGCCCATGTCGACGCAGAGCGCATTATTCATGCCTTTCCCGATTGTGGAGCAGCCATTGAGGGATGCCCACGCGGATGCACACATGACGAAGATGAATGTGCACTGAACTCCTGGGCGAAGGAGAGTGAGGGCCAACTAGCGAGAGTAGAGAGTTTGCGCCGCCTACTTCGTTCGATGCGGCTCGACTAACTAAACTTCGTTTGCATCGATTTAACCGATAAAGTGCGAGTATGCGCTTTTCTGAAGAGCTCGCTCTCGTACATAGATTGGCTGATCTAGCAGACAAGATTTCGATGGATCGCTTTTTGGCACTTGATCTCTCGGTTGAGACCAAACCAGATCTCTCACCGGTATCTGATGCCGACAAGAGTGTTGAACTTGCACTGCGCGCCGCTATCCAAGAGCAGTACCCCACCGATTCAATTATCGGAGAAGAATTCGCCAATACTGTGGGCTCCTCCAAGCGCGCATGGGTGATTGATCCCATCGACGGCACTGCAAACTTTGTCCGCGGTGTGCCAGTCTGGTGCACTCTCATTTCACTGATGGAAGAGGGAGTGTCCGTTGTAGGCATGGTGAGCTCGCCAGCCCTCAACCGTCGCTGGTATGCCTCGGAAGGCTCAGGGGCTTACACGCAATTTGGAGAATCGAGCCCTCGCAAGATTTCCGTTTCCAAAGTGGGAAAACTTGAAGATGCGTCGCTCTCGTACTCAAGTTTTCATAGCTGGAAAGACGGCGGAAAGTTCTCAGAGCTTTCCAAGCGCTTCTGGCGTACACGAGCATACGGAGACTTCTGGTCACATATGTTGGTCGCTGAGGGCGCACTCGAAGTAGCTGCTGAACCAGAACTCCAACTCTTTGATATGGCTGCCCTCGATATTGTGGTGCGCGAAGCAGGTGGTCGATTCACAGGAGTAAATGGCATCGACGGTTCACTGCAAGGAAATGCCATCGCCAGCAATGGACTCTTACATGATGAAGTAATCGCGGCACTTAAGTGAATTTTCGCAAGCTTCCACAAACTTGTTTCGGCTTGGTCATCGCTGGTAGTGGTGTCTTCTTAGCGCTCCACTCCGGACTCGGTGTCTCCCCTTGGGATGTGCTCCATGTGGGACTTGCTCGCATACTGAACGTGGGTACTGGCACCGCAATCATCTTGACCAGCCTGGGGGTGCTACTCATCAGCATTCTGCTGGGGGTGAAACCAGGGTTAGGGACTCTCTACGACATCATCTTGGTGGGTAGCACTGTGAATTTCTACTATCGATTTGATCCCATCACTGGGCTGACAAGTGACTCGCCCTTTCTGCTTCGCGTCGCCACTTTCACGCTCGGAGTCTTCATCACCGCATTGGGAGTAGCCACGTACGTCGGTGCACATATTGGAGCCGGGCCACGCGACGGGCTGATGGTCGCACTTCATAATCGATTTGGAATCAAAATCTCGTACGCACGTCTCGTCCTTGAAGCTTTCGGACTGCTTGGCGGTTTAATCTTGCGCGGACCCGTGGGACTCGGGACTCTCATCTGGTCGATTTCTATGGGCTACTTCGTGGGTTTTTGGTTTAAGAGATTAAAGCTCACTCCGCAGCCGGTTTCTGGTCCTTAACTTTCTTACCTGACGCAAAAGAATCGGCGCCAGAAGTAACGCAAAGAGATCAAACCATCCATAACCACCTGCAGCACCACTCGGAGGGTTCCCTTGCGCTACCCACTCTTTGATGGTGTCGTACTCCATCCACTTCCACGTCCCAATCGAAGTGCCAACAATCTCAAGCCATGAAACCACCACGATGGCACCTAAGTAAGTCGGCCGCGATGGCCCCCACTTTAAGAAAATCAAGAGGTTGATAAACCAGAACGCACCAAGAACATCGAATTGCGGCGAGAGAAAGAGTCCCCAGAGCACCCAGAGTGCGAGTAACCCGACCAATACATAGCTCCAAAATCTCTGACGGGATTTCAAGAGCAGGCCAAGTGAATATGCCCCGAAGTAAATGAGCCCATGCCCGGGCGGGACAAACCACGGAACGTTTTCCAGCCGATATACATAAACACCGAAGTGGCCAGCGAAGAGGTACTCGACGATGGTGGCGAAGGAAACCACCAACAGGATCTGCGTGCGCAAGAGCGGCGAACTCTTCCACAGAGCACCGAAGAGCAGCGCCCAAGTCAATAGACCGATGAAGTGTTGCCTGGCAAGAGTTGCGTCTCGATCGGCGATAAGTGCCAATGGGACCCAGGTCACAACGGTAAGTACACCGAGTGCAGCCCTTCGTCTTTGCCTCTCCACCTGACAAGATTAGTGATAACAACAGATGCTCGACGAGCGCGAGGAGTTAAAGTGTCCAAGATTCTTTCTGGAATATCCGAAGGCTGGTGGATGTTCTTTGAAACATTCTGGGCATTGGTGCTCGGATTCGCACTATCTGGGGTCATCCAAGCTTTTGTATCGCGCAAACGTATGCGCGAAGCGCTTGGCACCGACTCGGCCGCTTCGCTGGTTAAAGCCACTTTCTTTGGCATCGTCAGTTCATCGTGCTCTTACGCGGCAAGCGCGCTAGCGAAGAGTCTCTTCAGTAAAGGCGCCAACTTCACCGCATCGATGGTCTTCATGTTTGCCAGCACAAACCTCGTTATTGATTTAGGCATCGTGCTCTGGATATTGATGGGGTGGCAATTCGCTCTTGCTGAATTAATCGGCGGCATTGTGATGATAATTCTGCTGAGAATCTTCATCCCCATCCTCATTCCCGCTCGACTGATCGAAGCCGCTCGCGCCTCTTTGCAAGTGACCCATGAGGAAGCGCCCAGCTCTGCACAGAAAATGGGCCTTTTCAACCGTCAACGATGGAGTGATGCCGCCGGGTACACCGTGGGAGATTTCACGATGCTTCGCACGGAACTAATTGTCGGATTCTTGGTGGCTGGGTTGGCCGCGAAATTAGTCCCTCTGCGCTTTTGGGAATCGCTCTTTATTTCAGGTCACGGATTTTGGTCTGCCGTTGAAAACGCAGTGCTAGGACCAGTTCTCGCGTTTATCAGCTTTGTCTGTTCGCTCGGAAATATCCCGCTCGCATCAGCCTTGTGGCATGGAGGAATCTCATTTGGCGGAGTCATCGCCTTTATATTTGCTGACCTTCTAGCATTTCCATTGGTCATGATCTATCGGAAGATTTATGGCAGCGCTCTTGCAATCCGGCTCGCGTTAGTTTTCTGGTTAGTGATGTCGTTGAGTGGGCTCATCACTGAAGGAATCTTCCAACTCTTCAATCTGATTCCTACTGAACATAAAATGCCCTCAATGGGGATGCGTACTTCTACGCTCGTTCTCAATATCGCCGCACTCTTTATGCTCGCAATTATTTTTTGGCTCTACCGCACTAGAAATCGAGGAGAAATGACCCCAGAATTTGCTAAAGATTACGTCTGTGGAATGCAGGTGCGCATCGCCGATGCTCCTGCGAAAGCAGAAGTGAACGGGACGATGTACTACTTCTGCATGGACGGATGCCGCGAGGCATTCGTGAAAGATCCGCAGAAGTTTCTCCCAGGGGTACGCTGACCGATTATGCGAGCCATCCTTTTCGATGAATTCCAGGGACCCATACAAATCCGTGAAGTGCCAATTCCATCACCAGAGAGTCATGGGGCGGTGGTGAGAGTGGAGGCCACTGGTCTCTGCCGAAGTGATTGGCATGGCTGGATGGGACATGATGACGATATTCATCTCCCCCACATCCCCGGCCACGAATGGGCAGGCGTCGTCACTGACATTGGTAAAGATGTTTCACGCATCAAAGTGGGCGATCGCATCACCGTCCCGTTCGTCTCTGGCTGTGGATCTTGCTCGTACTGCCTTGAAGGAAATGCGCAAGTCTGCCCCCACCAGACGCAACCCGGCTTTAGTAATTGGGGTTCATTTGCCGAGTATGTTCAAATCGACAGAATTGATTTCAATGCAATTCTCTTACCAGAGGAAATTTCGTTCTCTACTGCCGCAAGTTTGGGCTGTCGCTTCGCCACGGCATTTCGGGGTCTCGACGGCCGCGCACGAGTGCAACCCGACGAATGGGTTGCCATCTTCGGCTGCGGAGGCGTGGGACTTTCAAGCATCATGATCGCGAAAGCCCTGGGCGCTCGAGTTATCGCCATAGATATTAACGACAGCGCTTTATCTAAAGCTAAAGAGGTCGGCGCAGGTTTCACCATCAACTCGCGCACGGTAAATCCAGTTGAAGAGATCAAAAGAATTACCGAAGATGGAGCACACGTGAGTGTCGATGCACTGGGCTCTGAAGTGACGGCCAACCAATCAGTCATGAGTCTGCGTCGTCGCGGACGTCATGTGCAAATCGGCTTGCTACTACCAGTCGATCAGAATTCCCGTATCCCCATGCAACGAGCTTTGAGTTACGAATTAGATCTGCTGGGAAGCCATGGGATGTCAGCGATGGATTACCCCAAGATGCTTGCGATGATCTCTGACGGCCGACTCGATCCAGCCTCGCTTATTGAAAGAACTATTTCTTTAGAAGAAGGCGCCAAGGAATTAACACTCTTAGATTCTGCGTCAATTACCGGTATCACCGTTATCAAGCCTTAAGGATGTGAGTGCAATCGACCAGATCGGCCAAATGAAATGGGAGCACGGCCACACTTGGTACCGCATTGTCGGAGACCTTCAGAGTGGCCTCACACCACTCGTTATTCTGCACGGTGGACCAGGCGCCTGTCACAACTACTGCGAACCCATCGCGGATCTCATCGCCCCGAGCGGGCGCGCAGTAGTGCTCTACGACCAAATTGGCTGCGGCGACTCGACCCTTCTTCCAGATAAACCTAAAGAGTTTTGGACGCCAGAATTGTTTATGGAGGAACTTACCCTCCTACTTTCGCACCTGGGTATCGAAGAGAAATACATCCTGCTGGGGCAATCGTGGGGCGGCATGCTCGGCATGCAATATGCGATCGGACACCCGCAAGGATTGCAAGCGCTTATCGTGGCCGATTCCCCAGCGAGCATGAAACTCTGGCTCTCAGAAGCTAATCGCTTGCGCGAGGAGTTACCCGATGGAGTAAACGAGACTCTCTTGCGCCATGAATCTGCCGGAAGCACAGGTGATCCTGAGTACACCGCAGCGGTCAACGTCTTCTACGATCGTCACCTCTGTCGAGTGCCCGTACCTGCATGTGTGCTCGAAGGCCGGCGCAAACAGGCACTCGATCACACGGTTTATCACACGATGAATGGCCCCAGCGAATTTCACGTAGTCGGCACTTTGCGGAATTGGGATATCACCGACCAGCTTCACCACATATCCGTACCAACGCTCTTAATATCTGGCGCGTACGACGAAGCCACACCGTTCATCGTCACACAGATACACGAACGAATTCCTAGCTCGCTCTGGGAGCTATTTCCAGAATCATCACACTTGCCTCACATTGAGGAACCTGCACGGTTTAAGCGAGTGGTCACAGAGTTTCTTGAAACCCTTACTTAATTCGGAACCTCTGCGGTGATACTCGTAGAACCTGTGGCGTTATTGGCATAAGCCAAGGTGATGCAGGTAACTCGTTTACCTTTCCAGGCTTTCTGCAAGGTCCACTCTGCCGAAGTTAATGTAGCCGATCCAAAATCCACCGTCTCCCCTGCCCACGGAACGAGCCACATCGGCAAGACCCGATTGCTGAAGCGCGTTAAAACGGTCTGGTTTTCAACTATGAGAGTAAAGACCGCGGATTTCGGAGATTGCGAATACTTCCCTAACGAACAAGTCACACCCGAGGACGAGAAAGTAACTTCGGGCGCACCTTCTGGAGTCATCGGAGGCACGTACACAATTGCCTGGGGGGCGACTACGGGCGGAACTGTTGGCGCTTCGACAAGCAAGATGAAATTACGAGCGAAGGAACCCGTGGCATTGGTGGCAGTGACGGTGTAAGTGGTGGAAGGGGCGGCTACGGATGGTGTACCGGAGAGTGAACCAGTGGCAGTACTAAAACTCATTCCCGGTGGTACTGCGGAGATCGAGTAGGTAGAAAAATCGCCGCCCGCGGAGAAAGCGGTAAATCCTGTAGCAACAGTAGAAACCGTCCGAGTCTCGCCATATGACGAAAGAACAAAGAAGGGTGCGTTAAGCGAAAGCGTCCACTTCGAGAGTCGAGAACCCCCGCCGTGTCCAGCCGTAAAACCACTGCGCTTATAGATAGTTGTTCCATTGGCGGAGATGACCGCATCAGGATAGTAATCCGAACTCTGCCCAAGATCGCTCTGGGTCCAGCCGCCACCGGAGTATGTCAACAAGTACGTGTTTGCGCCGTCGGGGGCAGCCAACAACGTCAGCCCGTCAGAAGAGACTGAAATAGATCCAAAGAATTTCGAATTGAGAGATCCGATAGTGCTCCACGACGAAGACAGAGATGTGTCTCGCCACTTCACCCGTCCTCCATATGTGTTGATTGGCATGACAAATTGTTTGGTGCCGTCGGCAGAAAGCGCGCACGAGACCCAATAGTCCGTGCCGGCTCCCGAATCGTTCCACGTCCTACCACCATCGATGCTTATATCGATGGTTCCAGTGTTATGGCAGAGCAACTGAGTC
>Ga0194059_1000340_pt1 | contig 22764 bp, 23 predicted proteins | sample SepL6211m_MetaG_FD_163426 | JGI IMG/M metagenome (GOLD analysis project Ga0194059, IMG submission 163426) | Anoxic zone freshwater microbial communities from boreal shield lake in IISD Experimental Lakes Area, Ontario, Canada - Sep2016-L626-11m | ecosystem: Environmental > Aquatic > Freshwater >... | reverse complement strand
GTTAGGCTTTCTAGATGAACGATAAGAAGGACGGAACGCGCTCTTACGATGCGCCAAATGCTGATGCACTAGCCGCCTTCATGAAGATTGGCTGGGCGCCGACGCCACTAGAAGGTGTTACACAATCTCGAGCATCAACTTTTGCTGCGGCGCGACGCAAAGTTCTTTCAAAAACTTATCCCGGAATCCGTATGGTTATTCCTGCTGGTGGTTTTAAAGTACGAAGCAATGACACTGATTATCGATTCCGTCCGCTTTCTGCCTACGCATATTTAACTGGAATCACCGGCATCGATGCCGTGCCAGATTCGGTATTGGTGCTGGAACCATTAGCTGATGGTGGGCATGAAGCACTGTTATTTATTCATCCGCGTAGCCCGCGCGATAGTGAAGAGTTTTATCGAAATGTTCGCCATGGGGAATTTTGGATTGGCCGCCGGATGACGCTGGACGAGACTGAAGTTAAATTCGGAATAACAGTTCAACATATTTCTACCCTTGCAAGCTTTCTAGATGAGGAAAAGAAGTCACTCATTATTCGCGGCGAAGATGCTCTGGTTGATTCCAAAGTGAAAGCGCGTAAGAAGAAAGAAGCCGAGTTTGCGACTTTCCTATCAGAAATGCGACTACTCAAAGATGAGTTTGAAATTGGTGAATTGCAAAACGCAGTAAATTCCACTGCAAGAGGCTTTGCTGACATGATTAAAGTGTTCAAAGCCGCAACCGAGGTTCCTAAGGGTGAACGTGTCGTCGAAGCCGCATTCTTTGGCCGGGCACGTGTTGAGGGAAATGAATTGGGTTATGACACTATCGCGGCATCTGGATCACATGCCTGTGTGCTGCATTGGATAAGAAATGATGGCGCAGTAGTTCCTGGAGATCTAATTCTTATCGATGCGGGAATTGAAATGGATTCGCTCTACACCGCAGATATAACTCGTACCTTGCCAATCAATGGAAAATTTAGCGAAGCCCAACGAAAGATTTATATGTTGGTCTATGAAGCGCAAAAAGCTGGGTTTGCTGCGCTAAAGCCAGGTGCGGCATTTAAGGATATTAATCGGGCATCACAAGAGGTTTTAGCTAAGGGTTTAGAAGAAATGGGAATCCTGCCAGTCTCCGCTGAAGAGTCCATGCAACCAGATGTTGGTTTGCACAGACGTTGGACAGTGCACGGAGTAAGCCACATGCTTGGTATGGATGTGCATGATTGTTCGCAGGCGAGAAATGAAGAATATTCTGATGGCGTACTAAGGGCCGGAATGGTTTTGACGGTTGAACCTGGTCTCTATATCCAGCCAGATGATGAACTATTTCCACCAGAGTATCGCGGTATTGGTGTTCGAATTGAGGATGACGTTCTAATTACCGAAACTGGATACCGAGTTCTCTCTGGAAATATTCCAAGTCATCCTGATGAGGTAGAAGTTTGGATGGCTAACTTAACTCGTTAGCTTTACGCCAATCGCGGCTGCGCCAACTCCTAAGATCAAAGTAAGTGCGAGGTAAACCCAAGCCTTTGCTCGGTGCTTATGATCAAACAAGTGATGTGTTTCAACGGCAAAGGTAGACCAGGTTGTAAAGGCGCCAGCAAAACCAGTTCCGATAATCAGTGCAATGTTGCCATTTGATCTGATGGTTAATCCAAGAACGAATGATCCCACGGTATTTATGGCAAGTGTTTCAAGGGGAATAAGTGATCTATGAATCTTTTTAACTTCTCTATCTATGAGGTAGCGCGCAGGTGCGCCAATACCTGCGCCAAGTGCAATTAGAAGGGCTCTCATTTCGCCCACTTAGTTTTGAAAAATTCATTGGTTGCAAAAACTAAAATATATGTTCCGACTAAAGATGCCAGGGCGTAGATAACTGCCGTGCTTATTTTCCCGTCAGTGAAGTACTGCTCAATTTTTAGTGAGAATGCCGAGTAAGTTGTGAAGCCACCACAGAATCCAGCGCCCAGTGCTGGTCGCCACCACCACTTAGGTGATTTGTGTTGGTTGGAATAGAGAACCAGAATCATTAGTAAGACTGAACCGGTGTAATTGACGAGCAGAGTTGCCCAAGGAAAACCGTGATCAACTATTGCGAGTGAGACAACCCAACGAGAAAGTGATCCAGCTATTCCGCCAAGGGAGACAACTAGAACTTTCTTCACGTATTAAAGAATACCCTCGCGCTTTCGAATTACTGAGCCTAACCAGCGGAGTGGGTCATATTTAACGTCAACAACGCGTTCTTTCATTGGAATGATTGCGTTATCGGTAATTCTGATGTGTTCTGGGCAAACTTCAGTACAGCACTTGGTGATGTTACACATTCCAAGACCGTGCTCTTCTTGGGCCTTCTGCTTGCGGTTACGCAACATATCGAGAGGGTGCATATCGAGTTCAGCAATGCGGATAAAGAAACGTGGACCAGCGAAAGATTTCTTGTTCTCTTCGTGATCGCGAATTACGTGGCAAGTATCTTGGCACAAGAAGCATTCGATACATTTTCTAAATTCTTGGCTACGTTCGACATCGACTTGAGCCATTCGTGGTTCACCAGGTTTCATTCCTACTGGTGGAACAAATGCTGGAATCTCCATGGCTTTCTTATAGTTAAAAGAAACATCAGTAACGAGATCTTTGATAACTGGGAAGGCGCGAAGTGGCGTAATTGTTATCTCTTGATCTTCTGGGAATGAAGCAACTTGTGTCATACAGGCAAGACGTGGCTTGCCGTTAATTTCCATCGAGCAAGAGCCACACTTTCCAGCTTTACAATTCCAACGAACTGCTAGGTCATTCATTTGTTCTGCTTGAACGCGGTGAATAACGTCTAGAACAACTTCACCTTCATTGGCCTCGACTTCTACATTTTGTAGTCCGCCATCGGTGCTATTTCCGCGCCAGATACGTAATTTAAGTTTGCGGGACATTAGTTGGAACCACCTTTCGCTGCTGCCATTTCTTCAGGTGACATGTACTTCTCTAATTCATGTGGATCAAAGAGATCAAAAAGCTCTTTAGGAATCTTAGGTAGTCCTTGTTGGCGGATAACTACTTCGCTTCCATTGAACGAAGAAATATTATTTAGTTGGCGCCACTTGGTGCTCATGGTTGGGAAATCATCACGAGTATGACCGCCGCGAGATTCTTCTCGCACAACTGCCGACTTGGCGGTGCTTTCTGCGATCAGCAACATGTTGTCGAGATCGAAAGATAAGTGAAAACCAGGATTAAATTCCCGGCCGCCAGTAACGGTTACGTTCTGAATTCGCTTACGAATATCAGCAATCTTTAGAATGGCATCATCAAGTTCGGTCTTAGTGCGGATAATTCCAACAAGATTATGTGTGATCTCTTGAAGTTCTTGGTGCAGCTTGTATGGATTCTCGCCGCCAGTACGTGTGAATGGCGCTTGAATTCGGCTTGCAGCAGCAGCGATATTTGCTTCGCTAACTGAAGGCGTTCCTGCACTCTTTACGTATGCGGCAGCACCGATTCCAGCGCGACGACCAAATACAAGAAGATCTGAAAGTGAATTACCGCCCAGGCGGTTCGATCCGTGCATTCCACCAGCACATTCACCAGCAGCAAATAATCCAGGAACTCCAACTGCAGCGGCAGTATCGGGTTCTACTTCAACGCCACCCATTACATAGTGACAAGTAGGTCCGACTTCCATTGCTTCTTTCGTAATATCCACGCCAGCTAATTCGTAGAACTGGTGCCACATTGATGGCAGACGCTTCTTAATTACTTCAGCAGAAATTCGCTTTGAAACATCTAGGAATACGCCACCGTGTTCGGTGCCGCGACCTGCTTTAACCTCAGTATTAATCGCACGAGCAACTTCATCTCGAGGCAATAGTTCTGGTGGACGGCGGTTGTTATCTTGATCTAGATACCAGCGATCGGCTTCCTCAGGATTATCCGCATACTTATCTTTAAAGACATCTGGAATGTATTTGAACATGAATCGTTCTCCGAGATTATTTGTGAGAATTCCACCTTCACCACGAACTGATTCAGTAACCAAAATTCCGCGAACTGATGGTGGCCAGACCATGCCAGTTGGGTGGAATTGTAAGAATTCCATATCAACTAAATTGCCACCGGTCTTTAGTGCGAGCGCGTGACCATCGCCCGTACCTTCCCAAGAGTTAGAAGTAATTTTAAAAGTCTTACCAACTCCGCCGGTTGCAAGAATTACTGCTGGCGCTTCAAATAAAACTTCGCTGCCAGTTTCGCGCCAATAACCGTACGCACCAGCTACTTTTCCATTCTCTTTCAAAATTTCAGTGATAGTTAATTCTGCATAGACTTTTATATGACTTTCGGCGTCACCATGATCGCGGGCATCTTGTTGTTGTAGTGCAACGATGCGTTGTTGCATGGTGCGAATTAATTCCAGTCCAGTGCGATCGCCTACGTGAGCCAGACGCGGATACTCGTGGCCACCGAAGTTGCGCTGTGAGATCTTGCCTTCTTTGGTGCGATCAAAGAGTGCGCCCCACATTTCGAGTTCCCAGATGCGATCTGGTGACTCCTTGGCGTGTAGTTCAGCCATTCGGTAATGGTTTAGGAACTTACCGCCGCGCATAGTGTCGCGAAAGTGAACCATCCAATTGTCATTGTCATTCACGTTACCCATTGATGCTGCGGCGCCGCCTTCAGCCATAACAGTGTGGGCCTTACCAAATAGTGATTTACAAATGATTGCAACGCGCAAACCAGCTTCGCGTGCTTCTACTGCAGCACGAAGACCAGCGCCACCGGCTCCGATGACGAGGATGTCGTACTTATGACGTTCTAGTTGGCTGCTCATGATTCTCGCTTAAAAGAAGTAGAAGTTAGTAAAGGCGCCGGATGAAACCTGTCTTACATAGAAATCTGCGAAAGCAACACCAAGCAGTGAGATCCAAGCAAAGTTCTGGTGCTTGTGGTTGAGGGCAGAAACAATTGTCCAAGCCTTATATCGAATTGGATGCGATGAGAAGTTACGTAAGCGGCCACCAATTGTGTGACGGCAAGTGTGACAAGAAGCTGAGTACAACCAAAGGAAAGTGGCATTGGCAAGAAGTACGAGCGAGCCAACGCTCATGTGTCCCCATTGCTTCTCTGGATTTCTAAAAGCCAAAATTGCATCTGCGGTTAGGAGAACGTTAAAAATTAAACCGATATAAAAGAAGTAACGGTGTGAATTCTGCATGATGAGTGGTGCGCGAGTTTCACCGGTGTACTTGGCATGAGGTTCAGCAACTGCGCATGCAGGCGGTGAAGCCCAGAAGGAACGGTAGTAAGCCTTGCGGTAGTAGTAACAAGTCATACGAAATCCGAGTGGGAAAATTAAAATAAAGAGCGCTGGTGAGAAAGTCATTCCTAGAATTTTGAAGATTCCAAATGGTTGACCAAGAAGTGAAGAACCTTGAGCACAAGCGGCAGAAAGACATGGTGAATAAAAAGGAGAGATCAACGGTTCTGCGAAATAATTTCCATTTTCAAAAGCGCGGAACGATGCATAAACAATAAATGAGAGAAGTACTGAGACCGTGATTAGTGGTTGCAACCACCAACGATCAGTGCGAAGTGTGCGCTCGGAAATCTTTGCGCGCTTCGAGGAAAATACTCCAGTAGCCATGGATCAAGTTTGCTCGCCTTGCTGGCTGGGCGCTAGGTGTGGCTACGCTTAATGCTGGTGAAATCAGCCACAAACGCTCACTTTAGAAAACTGGCGGATGTCCGAAGTTGTACCAAGCGTTATGAGGCAGTGGTTCCTGGTTAATTAGAACAAAACTGGCGGAGGGCGTGGGATTTGAACCCACGAAACTTTCGTTTGCCGGTTTTCAAGACCGGTGCACTCGGCCGCTATGCGAGCCCTCCGTGGGCAAACTTACCCGTTATCTCGGATTACCTCAAAAAATGAAGTATTAGGCAGGCAATTCCAGCAATTGTTCGATGATTTTCGCAACGCCATCTTGCTGGTGTGGCTCTGCGATGAACTTAGAATATTTAGGCGCATCTGGATGGCCATCTGACATCGCCCATGATCGCCCAGCCCAGGACAACATTGAAAAATCATTTGGGTTATCACCAAAGCTCACGCAATCATCTGGACCAAGACCAGCACGGGCCGCCATCTTGGCCAATGTTTCGCCCTTACTTACGCCGGCTGCCGAAATTTCCAAAAGTGAATCAGTGGCATTTGAATGCGTAACGGTGACAATTCCATTTAATTCTTTTTGTGCAATTTCTAGCATTTGATCGGATGTGTACTCGCCATTTCCGCAACGTACTAACATTTTAAAAGCGGGCTCGGTCATGAGTTCCTCAATAAAGTCAACGCCAACATTGTCAACGCCAATATCCCAGCGCGCGTTGTAATTCTTTTCGCGATGGAAATGGCGATCAAATTCGACGGCAAAATTTACGCCGGCGATAGTTTTGCGTAAGCGATCAACGACTTCCATTTGCACATCCACTGGTATCAGCCATTGTTCAATAACTTTTGCATTGATTAAGTCATAGAGCATTGCACCATTTGCACAAATTGCATTTCCAAAACCAAAGGATTCTCTAATTTCTGCCATCCATCTTGGTGGTCGGCCGGTAACAAAGAAAATTTCAATTCCCATTTCATGGGCTTTTTTAAATGCCGCAAGCGTGCGCTCGGAGATGATTCCGTAATCTGCAACGATTGTGCCATCTAAATCTGTAGCGATTAACTTAGGACGGGTACCAACAACACTCACGCAGGAACCAAAGTATCTACTCCAAGGAATGGACGAAGTGCCTGTGGCACATTTACTGAACCATCTGCATTCTGATGATTCTCAAGTATTGCAACAATCATGCGTGGTACTGCGACAAGAGTGCCATTAAGTGTTGCTACTGGCTTTGTTCCATTCTCATCGCGGTAACGAATATTCAAGCGGCGGGCCTGAAATTCAGTGCAGTTTGAGGTACTTGTTACTTCACGATAAGTACCTTGGGTTGGAATCCAAGCTTCGCAGTCAAACTTACGAATAGCACTTGCACCAAGATCGCCAGAGGCAACATCAATTACGCGGAACGGAATTTCCATCGCCTTGAGGAAATCTTTCTCCCATTCAAGTAAGCGCAGGTGTTCGGCCGCAGCATCTTCGGGTTTAATAAAAGTAAACATTTCCACTTTATCAAATTGATGTACGCGAATAATTCCACGTGTGTCCTTGCCGTAAGTTCCAGCTTCACGGCGGAAGCAAGTTGAATAACCGGCATAACGAATTGGTAAATTCTCGAGGATTTCATCCATGTGATACGCAGCAAGTGGAACTTCACTTGTGCCGACTAAGTACATGTCATCTGCTGCTAAGTGATAAACGTTTTCAGCGGCCTGGCCAAGAAATCCAGTGCCCTCCATTGCTGGTGGGTTTACAAGTACCGGTGGAATTACTGGGATGAAGCCAGCTTTCACGGCGGATGTGATTGCGTAATTAACAAGTGCAAATTCAAGAAGTGCACCAACACCAGTTAAATAGTAAGAGCGAGAACCAGAAACTTTTGCGCCGCGTTCGGTATCAATTGCTTTTAATATTTTTCCGAGTTCTACGTGATCTTTGGGCTCAAAGCCAGCCGCTTTAAAATCACGTGGTGTTCCAATCTCTTCAATGACTACAAAATCTTCTTCTCCGCCAACTGGAGCTTTAAGATCAATGAGATTCGCAATTTGGAGTAATAATGAATTAGTTTTTGCTTCGGCTTCCCCGCGCTTAGCATCTGCTGCTTTTACTTGATTTGCGAGCGCCTTCGCGTTCTCCAAGAGGGCGGCCTTCTCATCACCTTTTGCACTGCCTACCGCTTTGGAAAGCGTGTTTTGTTCAGCGCGTAAAGTTTCAAATTCGGTAATAGCGGTTCGGCTTGCCGAATCTGCAATTAATAGTTGATCAACGATCGCAGGATCTTCGCCGCGGACTTTTTGCGAGTGCTTGACGGCATCTGGGTTATCACGCAGAACTTTTAGATCAATCACAACTCTTAGCCTACCGATTAATTCGTTTTGCCTACGCGTGGATAAGAACCAAGCAACCTAATGTCCTCGCAAATTGCGGCTACGCCAGCAACGGCTTGCTTCACACGCGGATCATCGATGTGCCCTTCGGCATCGATTATGAAGTGATAGTGGCCAAGTTCTAGACCGGTAGGACGCGACTGAATAAAAGTCAGGTTTACATCGCGCTTGGCGAATTCGGTGAGAATTTCTAGCAGCGCACCCGCGTGATCGATTCCGATAAATGCTGCAAGTGAAGTTCGATCGTTTCCGGTTGGGGCTGGAAGTGAGCCTGGCTTTTCAACAACAACAAAGCGGGTAACTGCGCCATTGTTATCACCAATATCTTTTGCAATAACTTTTAAGCCGTATTTTTCGGCAGCAATTTCGGCAGCAATAGCCGCGTCATAATTTCCATCGCTTAAACCTTTTGCTGCTGCTGCGGTTGATGGAGTTTCAATAACCTCAGCACCAGGAAGCTCGCGCGCTATATATGAGCGACATTGAGCTTCGGCATGTGGATGTGTTGCAATCTTAAGAATTGGTTTCCCAACTTGCTCTGGCAAAACCATAAGTGCGAAGGAGACAGGTAGCACTGTTTCAGCAGTTACAACGAGCGGAGTACCTGTTGCGAGTTCATCGAGAGTGCGTGCAACAACTCCTTCTACCGAATTTTCAATTGGTACGAGCGCTTTTTCAGCCTGACCATTGCGGACTGCATCGAGAGCCGCAGTTACATTTGCATAGGGAACTAGAACGTCATCAGCCTTTGTGATCTGGCGAAGCGCCGCTTCAGTAAAAGTCCCTGAAGGTCCTAGATATGCATATGTGCTCACTGGCTAAGAGTAACCGAGCGCCCTTCGTGCTTGTGCCGGGTTGTCGCTCATGATCACATCTACGCCAAGCCCCGCGCAAAATCGCACATCTTCATCACTATTTACCGTCCAAACATAAACTTTTTTACCTTGGCTATGTGCGCGCTTCACAATTTCAGGGTTGGCCTTAATTAGATGTAATCCGGGACCAATTATTGGGGCGGAGTTGAAAACTCTTTGATTTCGATGTTGCATTAGATAAGTTGCTTCATAATTTTTTCCGAGCGCGCGATTCACGGCAAGCCAAGAAAAAGACATAATCGAAAGTGGAATTTTGGGTTTGACCTGTTCGAGTATTGCGAAAAGTTCTCGTTCTACTTTGCCGCCAGTTGGAACCGGGTGCTTGGTTTCAATTGCTAGGCCTTTATTGTTCAGGATTGCTAGCTCCAAAAGGTCAGTAAATAACAATGGTTTAACGAAGGCCAAATCTGCATAAGTTGTCTGCGCTATTTTTTTATTGGTTTGGGCGAACCGAGAGGTGTCGCGATCATGCCAACAAATTAATTGGGAATCTCTGGTCAGGCGTAGATCGCATTCAAAACCATCGGCGCCTTGCTCAATCGCTGCAAGATAGGCGGCCCGAGTATGTTCTGGAAAATCCTTAGAAGCACCACGGTGCGCATAGATTTTCATAAGTTAATTATGTATTAAATGGCGGTGGCGGTGGGATTTGAACCCACGGTTGAGTTTTGCCCAACTCACGCTTTCGAGGCGTGCTCCTTTGGCCGCTCGGACACGCCACCAAAGGTGAGGATACTCCTCAATACTTTTTAGTGAAATTTAATTTCGAAAATCTTTGAAGAAATTGCTGAGTAGTTCTGTGCACTCGACTTCTCTGATGCCAGCAACAACTTCGGTCCGATGTGGCGAGCGCGGATCTCTAAGTACATCCCAAACCGAACCAACTGCGCCGGCCTTGGCATCCCAGGCACCAAAAACTAAAGTCTTAATTCTTGCTTGTGCAATTGCGCCGGCACACATTGCACATGGTTCTAGAGTTACAACTAGTGTGTGGCCATCTAACCGCCAAGTGTTTGTCGCGGTACTGGCCGCCCTTAGTGCAACGATCTCAGCATGCGCGGTTGGATCATTATCTAATTCGCGCCGATTCTCGCCAGTTCCAATAACGGTTCCATCTGGTGAAATAACAATAGCGCCGACTGGAACATCGTTAGTTGCGAGCGCACGTTTTGCAATTTCTAACGCAATTCCCATTTCACTTTCAAAATTACTTGCCAAGTATTCTGCCTTAGGACATTTCAAAAAGTTCAGTGAATTGCTCACCGAAACCAATGCGCGCCGCAATTGCATCGATTTGTTCATCTGGGAACAACTCGACATCATCACAAATTGCTTCAAGTTCCATTGCATTCATTCCTAGATCAGCAAGTAAATCTATATCGCCACCAGGTTGCGATTCATCGTCTTCTTCTGGAAATGGTAAGTCGAGCATTTCAATTAAATCTGATGCGAGGTCTGATTCGAGCGCGTAGGTAACATCGCTAATCATCATCTGCATGTGAGAGCCAAGCGCGCGGGCAACAATAAAGAAATCTTCTTCAATAGAAATTAGCGCGATTGCACCACCATTAGTTGCTTGCGAATTAAGTTGGTCCATAATCAGACCGAGATCACGAGTGTGTGCTAATTGCGACAAATTCCAGCGGCCGTCTTCGTGCCACGCAATAACGCCAAAATCTTGTTCCACATCACACCTCCCGCTCTCGTCTCAGCCGTCCAAGCAGTAATCATCGTCGCACTAAACGGCTTACACGACAAGACCCGCCGAGCGAGTAAGGTATGTGATATGAAAGTTCACGTTGCGAACCATCCACTGCTGACACACAAATTAACTGTGCTCCGGGATGAACGAACCAATTCACCGACCTTTAGGGCGCTAACCGAAGAGATAGTGACGTTGCTTGCCTACGAGGCCACTCGTGAAGTGCGCACCGTTGATGTAATTGTGCAGACGCCAGTAGCTAAAGCCAAAGGCGTAGAGCTTGCTAAGCCACATCCAGTTGTCGTTCCAATTTTGCGCGCTGGGCTTGGCATGTTGGAAGGTATGACTCGACTTATTCCAACTGCTCAAGTTGGTTTTCTCGGAATGATTCGCGATCACGAAACACTTCAGCCTTCAACATATGCGAATCGGCTTCCGGAAGATTTGACTGGACGCCAGTGCTTCATTCTGGATCCAATGCTTGCAACCGGTGGAACTCTCATTGCAGCAATTAATTATTTATTAGAACGTGGTGCAACAGACATTATTGCAATCACAATTCTCTCTTCACCAGAAGGAATCGCGCTGCTTGAAAAAGAATATGGTGGCAAGAATCTTTCAATAACAATTGTTACTGGCGCACTTGATGAGAAGTTAAATGAAAAGGGTTACATCGTGCCTGGCCTGGGCGATGCTGGCGATCGACTTTACGGCGTTGTGTAAATATGGCATCCACTAGTCCTGGGTATGGAATTACGATCCGTGTTGAGGGTCCACCTTCAGCTCAACCTGTTGCAGAAGTAACTAGTGCAATTACCGCTGCGGGTGCTTCGATTACCGCACTCGATGTTGTTGAATCTTATTTAGATCACGTAGTTATAGACGTTACTTGTGATGCGATCGATGCCGAGCATGCTGAACAAATTACCGCATCTATTGCAAGCCATCCCGAACTAAATGTCCGCAAGGTAAGTGACCGGACATTCCTTCTGCACCTTGGTGGCAAAATTGAAATTCAATCAAAGGTCCCACTAAAAACTCGTGATGATCTATCGCGCGCCTACACACCAGGTGTTGCCAGAATTTCCCAAGCAATTGCTGCTGATCCGTCAGATGCCCGGCGCCTTACTATTAAGCGAAATACTGTTGCCGTCGTAACAGATGGTTCAGCGGTTCTTGGGCTTGGAAATATTGGCCCAGCAGCTGCGTTGCCAGTTATGGAAGGTAAAGCAGCGCTCTTTAAGCGTTTTGCAGATGTTGATGCTTGGCCAGTTTGTTTAGATACCCAAGACGTTGATGAGATCGTGCGAACCGTTCAAATCATTGCGCCCGTTTATGGTGGTATCAATCTGGAAGATATTTCAGCTCCGCGTTGTTTTGAAGTTGAACGCAGATTGCGTGATCTCCTAGATATTCCAGTCTTTCACGATGATCAGCACGGAACTGCGATCGTAGTTCTTGCCGCACTGCAGAATGCGCTGAAATTTGTTAAGAAAGATTTAGCGAAAGTTAAGATCGTTATTAGCGGTGCTGGCGCTGCTGGTACGGCAATTGCACGACTGCTTGTTGCAAGCGGGGCTTCAAACATAATTGGATTTGATAAAGATGGACTGGTCTCAGACCACAAAGCTGGTGATGATGAGATGCGGACTTGGTTCGTAGACAATTGCGCGCCCAAGAACTTTAGTGGCGACATCTCTGATGCAATGAACGGCGCCGATATCTTTATCGGAGTTAGTGCGCCAGATGTCTTAACTGAAAACGATGTTAAATCCATGGCTCCTGGTGCAATTGTTTTTGCCCTGGCAAATCCAGACCCCGAGATTGATCCAGTAATAGCTCGAAAATATGCTGCGGTTGTTGCAACTGGTAGAAGTGATCAACCAAACCAGATAAACAATGTTCTGGCGTTTCCAGGGATTTTCCGTGGCTTACTCGATGGCAGAATCACAAAAATAACCGATGCGATGTTGGTTGCAGCAGCGCAAGCAATTTCTTCATGTGTTACAGCGGAACAATTGAATGCCAACTTCATTGTCCCTAGTGTTTTTGATACTCAAGTAGTTACAAAAGTTGCTGAGGCAGTCAGAAGTATTGGGAAATCTAACGCTTAAATAACCGCGATTGACCGCCAGCAATAACGCCAGAATAAGTAAGCAATATTCCGATCACGAGATACCAAGTTACGTGTGTGCCTTTTGATGGTGAAATGACGTCGATTAATAGCGAACCAAATAGGGTGCCACCAACGCTAAATAAGGTAAATGTTAGGACCCCTAGGTGTTGCACGATCGTTGCGCTGAAAGCGATATAAATAACTCCGATTGTTCCGCCTAGATAGATCCACCACGGACCACTTGGGAGCGGGGCAAATTTATCGCCCTTAATGAAATGCAGCGCTATAAAGAGTATGAAAAGTGCAGCGGTTCCATTAATGAAGTTCAGGAGTGAGGTCGCGAAGCTTTGGTTTGAATGCTCGTTTATCTGCCCATTTAGCGCTCGTTGTACTCCAACCATGACGCCCGCCAGGGTTGCAAGTGCCACTGCCAAAACCGAGAACGTTGCAACTGATAACCGATCCCAAACTGAAATCAATACTGCGATAACGGTAATTATCGCCGATGCCATGCGCCGTTTTGAAATCAATTTTTTGCCGCCGCCGGTAAACCCAATTCGATCAACGATTAAAGACATCGCGGTTTGCCCCGCAATCGATGCAACTGAATAAACTGCAACACCAATTAGTGGAACAACATGTGTTTGAAGGGCTACAAAACTGCCACCGAGAACTCCAGCAAATAATCGCCATTTAGGTATTTTTTTAGCGACTACCGCAACTCTTAGATTCCGCAGTCCACTTTTTATTGATGGACTTACGAGTGCAGCGAGTGTGACAACAATTAGCCCAGAACCAAAGGAAACAATTGCGGCTTCTACGCTGTTGCCTAGAAGTGTCGATAGCTCGCCATTTGCTCGTGACTGAATCGCAATCAAAACACCCGAAATCGCAGCCAGAACTTCTAATTTGGCTACTGAAGTTTTTGCGCTAATTTGTTAGCCCTTCGAGGTTTGATGTTGTACTAAGCCATTGCTCTTCAATTTCAGATTTCCGATCTTCGACATCAGCTAATTCTTTCATAACAGCGCTTAGTTTCTCGTGATCGAATGCGAGTTCTACTTGTTCCTTTTGCAGGCGTAAATTTTCCGCATCAATCTTCATCAGTTGTTTCTCAAGTTTGGCGATCTCTTTCTTGAGGAGTTGAACTTGCGCCACGGTTGAAACCTTAGATTTTTCACCGGACTCTTTATTTTGCGAAATTGAGTTACTACGCAGCTCCAAATATTCATCAACGCCACCTGGCAAATCACGTATTGCAAGGTCATCTAGTAACCCAACAAAACGATCACAGACGCGCTCTAAGAAGTAGCGATCGTGGGAAATTACAACGAGCGTGCCACCGAAAGAATCGAGTAGATCTTCAAGCGCGGTAAGGGTTTCAACATCGAAATCATTTGTGGGTTCATCAAGTAACAAGACGTTTGGGCTATCCATCAGAAGTCTTGTTAGTTGGAGGCGGCGGCGTTCTCCGCCTGAAAGATCGCCAACCGGCGTCCACTGCGTATCTGCGGTAAAGCCCAGCCGTTCACAGAGTTGAGATGCGGTGAGTTCTTTGCCATTACCCAATTGCACTTGGTTGGCAATCTTTTCTACCGCTTCAAGTACTCGCCAAGTTGGATCTAACTCTTCAAGATGCTGCGACAAGAAAGCTAATTTCACGGTTACGCCAGTAACTAATTTTCCTGCGCTCGGCTTATTGTCACCAGTCAAAGAGCGCATCAGTGTGGTCTTGCCAGAACCGTTGACGCCAATGATTCCAATTCGATCACCTGGTCCAACGTTCCAATCAACCCCAGATAAAACAATTTTTTCACCGGCTTTGATTGCAGCACGATGTAATTCAAAGACAGTTTTGCCCAAGCGATTGGCGGCGAAGTTCAATAATTCTGCTTCATTTCTTGGTGGTGGTTCATTTGCAATTAAAGTATTAGCCGCATCAATTCGAAACTTAGGCTTTGCAGTACGTGCCGGTGCACCTCGGCGCAACCAGGCTAACTCTTTGCGAATCAACATATTCCGCTTGCCATCTTCGACGCTCTGTTGGCGAGCGCGTTCTGCCTTGGACAGTACATACGCCGAATAACCACCGTCATAGGCCAGCACGTTGCCGTCAACAACTTCCCAAATTTGATCTGAAACTTCATCTAGGAACCAGCGATCGTGCGTGATGACAACCACTGCTAGCTTTGTGCGATTCTTAATATGCGATGCCAACCAGGCCACGCCTTCAACATCTAGATGGTTTGTTGGTTCATCTAAAAGCAATAGATCAAAATTTCCAACTAATAATTTTGCGAGATTAACTCGGCGACGCTCGCCGCCAGATAAATCTGCAAATTTGCGGTCCAAGAGCGCATCAGAAAACCCACCAAATAAACCAGTTAGTACTTCGCGAATTAAAGAATCACGGGCCCACTCGTGCACTTCTTTATCGCCAAGTACTACTTCGCGAACCAAAGCACCTGGAGCGGCGTGATCGACTTGACTCAAAATTCCAATAGTTACATCGCCGGCTTTAGCGATTCGGCCGGAATCAACTGGTTCCAGATCGGCCATCACTTTAAGCAGAGTACTTTTGCCGCCACCGTTACGTCCAACTACCCCGATGCGCTCCCCTTCACTTATTCCAAGTGATACTTCTTTGAGGAGCGGACGAATATCAAAGGCCTTTGATACTGATTCCAGATTTAAAAGATTCTTGGCGGCCATGTCCCAACTCTAATTGAGGATTGGTAGAGTGACTAAATGGCTATCACAGATCGGCAATTTGCCCTTGATTTAGATGCAAAAGATCCCCTCGCAAAGTATCGCGAGCAATTTGTGATCACTGATCCAACAATGTGCTATCTCGATGGTAATTCACTTGGTCGATTGCCGAAACAAACTATCAAAGTTATAAACGATTTTCTAATTGACGACTGGGGCGCCAAAGTTGTAGAGGGTTGGAACGATTGGATTGATCAAGCACAAGTAACTGGCGATCTAATTGGTCGCGCAAGTCTCGGGGCGGCATCTGGTCAAGTACTTGCTTGTGATACAACTTCAGTTAACTTTTATCAACTAGTCGGCGCCGCACTTGCAGCGCGACCTGGACGCAAAACAATTATTGTAGATGCGGCAAATTTCCCAACGGATCGTTATATTCTTCAAGGTCTCGCAAAAACACATGGACTCAAATTAATCACTATTGATAATGAATCGCCGGGTTCGGCCGAGCATGAACGTATTACGCCAGAGATATTAGAAAAGTATTTATCGGATGATGTTGCCTTTGTAACCCTCGAGGTAATCCAATATCGATCCGGCGCGCGCACTGATATAAAAGCCATCACAGATCTTGCGCGTAAATATGGTGCGCTAACTATCTGGGATGCCAGCCATGCTGTTGGCGCTATCGAAATGAACTTTGATGCGAATGGTGTTGATCTAGCCGTTGGTTGCACCTATAAATATGGAAACTCTGGCCCGGGCGCTCCTGCTTGGTTATATGTTGCAAAGCGGATCCAAAAAGAGTTGCAGACACCGATCCAGGGTTGGTTTGCGCAAAGCAATCAATTTGAAATGGGTTCAACGTTTGAAAAATCTGGCGACATCCGCGGCTTCCAAATTGCTAGCCCTTCACTTATTGGTTTGAAATCTATTCAAAGTGCGTTTGGCATGATCGAGGAAGCTGGAATAGATGCGATCGCAGCCAAGTGCGCGCAGGGAACTGAAATGATGATTGGTCTTTATGATGCTTGGCTTGCTGATCTAGGTTTCACGCTTAATACTTCAAGGAACCCCAAAGAACGTGGGGGCCATATTTCCTTGGTTCACCCGGAAGCAAAACGTATCTCGGTCGCCCTGCGCCAGTTCGCAAATGTGATTCCGGATTATCGAGTTCCGGATTCAATTCGCCTTGCGATCGCTCCACTGCCAACTAGTTATCTAGAAGTTTGGGATGGCTTTGAGCGCATTCGTGATCTAGTTTCAACACGCCAATACGAGAAGATTCAAGCCAATGAAATGCGGGTTACATGAGCGAATTCGATCCAGCTCTTACCTATACCTCCTACCTTGCGATCGATGAACTTCTCAATTTGCAGCGCCCACTTTCAGATGGACCAGAACATGATGAGATGCTCTTCATTGTCATCCATCAAACTTACGAACTCTGGTTTAAACAACTAAAGCATGAAATTTTTGGTGTTAAGAAAACACTTGAGGCTGGTGACAGTTATGGATCACTGGCAATACTCGGTCGAATTCGCACAATTCTAAAAATTTGCGTTTCCCAAGTTGATATCTTGGAGACAATGACACCACTGCAATTTAACTCCTTCCGCGGCCGACTCTCATCTTCATCTGGTTTTCAATCAGCACAGTTCCGCGAAGTAGAAGCGTTGCTTGGCCGCAGAGATTCAAAGATGGCAGGCCACCTTCCACCGGAGGCGCAAAAAATAATTGCAGATATCACAGCCCAGAGATCACTTTGGGATTCGTTATTGGTCTATGTCGGCAAACGTAAACATGCCGTGCCTGCTAAATATTTGCAGCGCGATTTTACTGTTGCTTATGAACCAAATGAAGCAGTCCAAGAAGTTTTGTTAAAGGTTCATCAGGAGGATCCAGAAACTGCCATGATCTGCGAACGGTTAGTTGACATTGATGAAGGTCTCCAAGAGTGGCGCTATCGACATGTGAAAATGGTGGAACGAACGATCGGCCACAAATCAGGAACCGGTGGCTCTTCAGGAGTTGGCTATTTAAGCTCGACGCTCTTTCATCCAATATTCCCTGACTTGTGGGCGATTAGAGATCGTTTTTAATTAACTAGATGGCGTCGAGCCAAGGATTACCGAGAAGGTCTTGCTCTCACCGGTTGGCATAGTTACAACGATCGAAACTTTATCTTTGGGTGCGTGCGAGCGAATGCGAACAATCGCTGCAACTTGATCGGCAATCCGTACGCCATCAATTGAAGTAATGATTGCGCCCGCTGGGATACCAGAGGTTTCCGCTGCTTCACCAGTTGATAGTTTAGAAATTTTGGCACCTTTGCCAGTGAATGTAGTATCGAAAAAGACGCCAAGTAGTGGGCGAGTGGATTTACCGGTCGCAACAATTTCGTTAATTACGCGAATTGCTTCACTGATTGGAATTGAAAAACCAACACCAATCGAACCACTTTGACCGCCAGCACTGGCGCCCAGTGTCGCGATAGCAGAGTTAATACCAACCATACGTCCTTGAGAATCTGTAAGTGGACCGCCAGAGTTTCCTGGGTTGATAGCGGCATCAGTTTGTATTGCATCTACATAAGAATCTGTTGGGGTAGTTCCAGAACTTGAACCCGTTGTGACTGGGCGATTTAGTGAAGAGACAATTCCTGCGGTAACAGTGTGATCCAAACCGAGTGGTGAACCAAATGCAATAACTTGATCGCCAATGCTCAATGTCTGTGAGCTACCAATTACGATCGTTGGTTGATTTCCACGAGCAATCTTTAGAACTGCTAAGTCATAACTTGAATCGCGTCCAACAATCGAAGCTGGAACTTCATCGCCATTATCTAATTCAATTGAGATTGTCCCAGTACCAGTTGCTGCAGCACTAATAACGTGATTATTTGTAACGATGTAACTTGAAGTTGCATCAGTTTTAAAGATAGAACCAGATCCGGTATCTCCACCAGTTCCTACAGTTACTTTAACTGTTACAACTGCAGGAGAAACTTTCTGCACAACCGTCTTAATGCTGGCGCCATTCGTTGCAGGGGAACCTAGAGTTACTGCTGTGCGCAGGCTTGAGCAAGTACCGGTTTGGGAAGCAAAGATTGCACCAGTCTTATTATCAACACAAGCGTTCACAACCGGGTTGCTGAAAGTCCCAGCGGCGGTGGCAACGCCACCGACTATCCCAGCACCGAGTACAAAACCTAAAGTTACTTTTGCGGTTGTGGTCTTAATGAAGTCATTCAGCAATTTCTCTCCCCTTTAGATATTAAATAATTTCCCTAAGTAAAAGATTAAATACGACCTACCTTAATAGTCTAAGAGTGCTTGGTAAAAGTTTCCTGAGAATTATTCCGCGCTGGCATCTTCATATTGCGAAAATCAGGAACAAGCACCATGGCAAGGATGCATAAAACTGTAAGTGCAGCCCCGGCCTCCATTGCTCGAGTTATGCCAATCGCGGCCGCCAGTGGTGCGCCCAGGGCTAGGCCAAGGGGGCGAAGCAGCATGGTTCCCATGGCATCAAAAGATGAAACTCGAGAGAGCGCATCTGGTGGAACTTGGCGTTGCATGGCTGTGGTCCACAAAGTTGACCAAAGATCCAGAGTCACGCCCCAAGCGAAGGCTGCGGCGGCGATAAACCAAATTGATTGTGGTCTTGCGAGCGACCACATATAAAGAGAGATAGTAAAAGTGATTATTGTTAAAAAGCGCATCGGATATTTAACTTTTATCTTCATGGCAATCAGTGAACCAACAACATATCCAACTGCTTCACTAGAAAGTACCAGTGACCAAGATTTTGGTCCATTGAAATGTTTAAGTGCAATCAAGGGTCCTAAAACATTTTCACCCATCGCCCAAATCATTACGATTGATGAGAAGCAACAGACACCAGTAACGATCCAGGGGTAAGAGAAAAATACTTTCCAACCGTGGAGTAAATCATCAAGCATGCTCGCTTCGCTTTCGCTGCGATCTGGCGCAACTTGCCGGAAACTAAAAACTATCAATCCAGCGATTAAGAAGGTAATCGCATCAATAGTTAGCGCCCAAGAACTTCCCCACGCACTTACTATTATGCCGCCGACAGCAGCCCCAATAATCATTGCACCGTTTTGGATTAAGTTCTGAACTGCATTTCCTTGTTGCAGCTTCTCTTCGGGAAGAAGCGCTGGCATTACCCCTGACATCGCTGGCCAAAAAATTCCCCACATCAAACCGAAATTGATATTTGCAATCAGCATTACAGCGAGGGGTACATGCCCGGTAAAAAAGTATCCAGCTTGAACAAAGAGTCCTAGTGAGCCCCAAATGTCAGCCAGTGCGACAACTCTTACCCGGCCAAATTTGTCCGCAAGTACGCCGCCGAATGGACTCATTACAAGCATTGCTAACGTTGTGGAACCAAGCACTAAGCCGAGTTCGTTAGCCGAACCACCAGGTAAATGGAGAATTCCAAATGCAAGGGCAATTGGTGAAAGGCCATTTCCGAAATTAGAAATAAACCTTGCTAGAAAGAACTTTTTTACATGGCTGTGCTTGAAAAGATCTAGCGAACTCATCAGCCCTTTTTGCCTTCAATATCGCGCAATACTCGATGAATATCGGCAGCGATAACTTTAAGTTCGGCTAGTTCTTGGTTTGCAAGAAGACGGGCTTCTTTTGCTAATTCAAACTCACCCAGTGATGCAGTATGTGTTTCGGTTATTTTTTGTTCAACTGACGCAGAAGATACTTTTTGCCCAACCATGATGATCGACAAAAGAACTAGCTGCAAGAATGTTTGAGCAATCCAGGCAACTATGACCACGACATCACCAGTTTTAATCGCGGCTGGTAATGAAATTAAAGCGAGCGCAGCAAAGATATATGCGCACCACATCGTGGAAACTCCGGCGGTAATTTTCTCCGCAATCTTGAAGTTAAATTGGGCGACTTTGCTCATAAAGTAATGATACTTCGCAGGTGCTATTAAGACCTGTTCCTGGGCGCTATAAAGTTATGCGTTCTGAGGCTAGGTATTTATTAGTAGGCGCGCCCCGAAGAACATGAACACCAGCCACCCCATGTACCTGCCAAATCTTTGCTTCTAGAGATGTCCCAGAATCTAGCCCCGTAACTAGAGCAGTATCTTCATCAACTCCAATAATGATTGTTCCTTCCGGTGCCTTCAACATAATTTTTGCTGCACTATCTGGAATCCATCCGAAGAATTTGTTGTAATGCGGAATTGTGCGCACATGTGGAACGACATTTAGCCCAGGAGTGCCAACATCTTTCATTCGAAAGAAATTTGGAACTTCGCTCCCAAAAGCCATCGCACCTGCACTGCATCCGGCTAATGAAGAACCACTTTGCCAGTTCGCAACTATTGCTTCCCAAACTAAAGTACCAATTAGTGTGTCGGCTAAATAGCTTGGGTCACCACCTGACAAGTAGATCAATCCCGCATCATGTACTCGCTTCGCATAATCCGGATTATTAGCATCTTCGCGGTTAAAAATTGGTAGATAAACTTGAACCGAACCAATGCGGCGTGCCTGCGCTTCGCCCAATTCCTGCCAATGTTTAAGTCGTTCGGTACTTTCATTTCCTGCTGCGGTTGGAAGTTGAATGAAAGTGTTGGCTTTGCCATTCTTGATTCCGGATTGGATTAGCGCACTTTCTAAATCCTGCATAACTGGTAGATATTCACCCGAACCCACAAGTGCTAATGCGCCTTGGGAGTTCATATCATTACTGTATAGGTAGGATTAGGCATATGCGCATCTGGGCCCGACGAATAGCTATCGGCCTTTCACTATCCATAGTCCTTGCCTCGGGTGGCTTCTACTTCTTTAATAAGACGGCAACCACTGCTATTCCACGTTCCCATGTACTTAAGGGCGCAAAGCAATCAAAGAATGGCGACACCAATATTTTGTTGCTCGGACTAGACAGTCGGCGCGATAACAATGGAAACAATTTGCCGCGGGCGCTTCTAGATTTAATGCACGTTGGATCATCCAGTTCAATTGGTGGTTACAACACCAACACAATGATTTTGATTCATATTCCTTCTGGTGGGAAAAAAGCTGTTGCTATTTCTATTCCGCGTGATGATTATGTAAATGTTCCTGGGTTGGGCATGAAGAAGATTAAAGAAGCTTATGGCTATGCGAAATACGCCGAAGATTCTAAGTTGTATCAGGCTGGAGTAAAGAACCCAGATCGGGAACACCTTGCCCGTGAAGCCGGCCGAACTGCAACCGTTGCCACAATCACTGCGCTGCTTGATGTCCCAATTGATCATTTTGCCGAAGTTAACTTAGTTGGGTTTTATGACTTAGCAACCGCGCTCGGTGGCGTGCAAGTTTGTTTGAAGAACGCCGTGAATGACAAGCAATTTTCGGGCGGCGTTTTCCCAGCCGGATTGCAAACGATCACTGGAGTTCAAGCGCTGCAATTTGTCCGTCAACGACATGGCTTACCAAACGGCGACCTAGATCGAACTCATAGGCAGCAAGCATTTATTACTGGTGTGATTACCAAATTTAGAACTCAAGGTATTTTTGGCGATCTTGGAAAACTTTCATCATTGTTATCAGTTGCTAAAAAGGATGTCGTAATTGATGCGGGCTGGGATGTCCTAGGTTTCTTGCCAAATGCCAAGGCGCTGACCGGTGGCAACATAACTTTCCACACCCTTCCAATCGAAGGATATGTAATGCGCAATAGTCAGAGCGTTAACTTGATTGATACCGTGAAAGTGAAACAGTTTGTTCAGGATCTTTTCTATCCAAAACCAACTCCTAAGGGTTCTAGCAGCGCTACTCCAAAACCAAAACCAACGAAGTTGAACTACGCAACGCTGGCAAACGGAAAATCCGTTGACGGTAGCAAAATTCCTTGTGTGAATTAGGGGTTGCCTAAATGTTTGGTTTCCTAGCAATATTTATTGGCGCACTCTCCGCTGTTCAATCTCGCATCAACGGTCAACTCTCGCGCGATATTCATAATGGTCTGGCCGCTGCGCTAATTTCTTTCACGACTGGATGGGTAATTCTCTTTGTATTGGTCTTTGGTTTAAAGAAGGAACGGGAAGGCCTTTTTACAATCTTCCGGGCGCTCAAACATAGAAAGCTTCGTTATTGGGAAGCAATGGCTGGAGTAATGGGTGGTTTCTTTGTATCGGTACAAAGCATCACGGTTCCGCAAATCGGTGTTGCACTCTTTACGATCAGTACTGTTGCCGGACAAACTTCTGCATCCTTACTCGTAGATAAAATCGGACTCTCCCCAAGCGGAAAGAAGCAGGTAACCCTCTCGCGCGTC
>Ga0194059_1000338_pt1 | contig 22781 bp, 23 predicted proteins | sample SepL6211m_MetaG_FD_163426 | JGI IMG/M metagenome (GOLD analysis project Ga0194059, IMG submission 163426) | Anoxic zone freshwater microbial communities from boreal shield lake in IISD Experimental Lakes Area, Ontario, Canada - Sep2016-L626-11m | ecosystem: Environmental > Aquatic > Freshwater >... | reverse complement strand
GTCTTGAGTGAGGCGCATGAAGATCAGGGTTTATCCGAAGTTGGGCTTATTGACCAAAAGTTAAATAATGGTACATTGTTGAGCAGTTGGTCAATAAGACTCTATTCGTACAAACCCCAAGGAGAAGTAATGGAACTGAATGGCGAGCAACTTATAGCCGCTTCAATCCCAGAAGTGTGGAAAGGATTGAACGATATTGATGTTCTCGCTAAGTCCATTCCGGGTTGTGAAGAGATTAATCGCATTGCTCCAGAAGAGATTCACGCTAAGGTGATGTTTAAGATTGGCCCAGTCAGAGCGCGCTTCGCCGGAAAGTTACTACTCAGCGATATTGTTGAGGATCAATCCTGCTCTATGGCGTTCGAGGGATCTGGCGGTGCAGCAGGCTTTGCTAAAGGTAAATCGCGCGTTGAACTCAAGCCTGCTGATGGGGGCACTTTAGTTTGCTATACCACTGAAGCTTCCATTGGTGGAAAATTGGGTCAAATTGGTGGACGCTTAATTAGCGCTTCTGCAAAAAAAATCGCAGATGATTTTTTTCAGAGGTTTGCAGCAGAGCTGGGTGGTGAAATCATTCCATTGGAAGATCTGCCAACAGAGGAATAAGTAATTAAATAGTAGGTTGAAATTAGAAACAATACCAATAGTAAAAAGCTAAAAGGCCATAAGACCAAAAGGCCATACTGAGATAGAAGTGGTGGAGGAGTCAATATGAAATCAGCAGCATTTGATTATGTAAAACCAGGGTCCTTAACAGAGGCGCTAGGGCTGCTAGCCGAGGCGGGTGAGGATGCGCGCTTGATTGCCGGTGGCCAGACCTTATTGGCTACTTTAAATATGCGTCTATCAGAACCAAGTGTTTTGATCGATATCACCAATTTGGATGAACTCAAGGGCATCAAACTCGATGGTAAGTATTTGCGCATCGGTGCTTTAGTGACCCATACTGCAATTGAAGAATCTGACTTAGTTGCCAAGCATGCACCTTTGCTCAAAGCTGCAGCACCACATATTGCACACCGTGCTATTCGTAATCTTGGTACCTGGGGTGGGTCGCTGGCATATGGAGATCCTGCTGCAGAATGGCCAGCCTGTAGTTTAGCGCTTAACGCTACGATGATTATTCATAGTCCAGCAGGCGAGAGAAAAGTTGCTGCTAAAGATTTTTTTATTGACCTTTACACCACTTCATTAGAGCCGGATGACATTTTAGTGGCCACTGAGATTCCGATTGCTGATACCGCGCAAGTGTTCTGCTTTCAGGAGTTGGCCCGTAGGCACGGAGACTATGCCGTTGCTGGCTTAGCAGCTGTAGCGCAAAAGCAAGGCGATGTTCTGACCCAATCCAAGTTCATATTTTTCTCCGTTGGGGCTACTCCTCTCATAGCAGGTAAGGCTCAAGCATTGATTGATGGCAAGAATTTGAATGAGCAATTAATTGTCAACGCCATCAAAGTTGCAAGAGAAGAAATTGAAGTGATTGCTGATTTAACCAATAGCGCTGATGCAAAACAACATTTAGTGGGTGTTTTGCTGGAGCGTGCTCTCAAGCAAATGATTGCTTAAAGACGGAATACAAAGTATTCGGAGATTGTGATGAGTTTAAAGAAAAAAATAACCCTGACTGTAAATGGTGTTGAGGTGACGGCAGAAGTCGAGCCGCGTACACATCTTGTTGATTTTCTACGGGAAGATTTGCATCTTAAGGGGCCACATCTTGGTTGTGAGCAGGGTGCCTGTGGAGCCTGTACTGTGAAAGTGGATGGGCAAATTATTCGCGGCTGTTTGTACTTGGCTGTTCAGGCCAATGGAGCGGTTGTTGAAACAGTTGAGGGATTAACGAAGAGTGGTGCCTTAGCAGATCTGCAAGAGTCGTTCATGCGTCACAACGCCATGCAGTGTGGTTTTTGTTCTTCTGGAATGCTTTTAGCAGCCGCTGAATTGGTTGAGAAGCAGCCCAAAGCAAGTCGGGAGCAAGTGCGCGAATGGATTTCTGGAAACTATTGTCGCTGTACTGGCTACCACTCCATTGTTGATGCGATTGTTGCAGTGCTGGATGCTCGCTTAAAAGGTCAAAAAATTAAACCTGTTGTTGCTAACGCTTAACGGATTTGGATACGCAATATGAATAAGCCAAGTGATTTAAAAGGATTGGTTCTCGATCCCGTGACCAATGACCAGCGCTATATTGGCGTGAGTGAGCCTAGATATGGTGCGCGTCGCCTGCTCGAAGGTCGGGGCACCTATATTGACGATATTAAATTACCGCGCATGGCGCATGTGGTGTATTGGCGATCACCAGTCGCACACATGAAGATCGGTAAGATTCATAGTGAGCACGCCCGCAAGATGCCTGGCGTGCTAGCGGTAGTTGATGGCGTGCAGATGGCAGAAATTTGTAAACCGTGGGTTGCCACCCTTAGTCACTTAGTCGGCATGAAATCAGCCCCCCAATATGCCTTAGCAATAGATCGCGCATGTTGGCAAGGTGAGCCAGTCGTTGCAGTTGTGGCAGAAACCCGGGCTCAAGCTGAAGATGCCTTGCAACATATTGAAGTGGAGTGGGAAGAGTTGCCGGCTGTGGTGAGTATGGAGGCTGCCCTAGACCCTAGGGCACCGCTAATACATCCTGAGCTAGGCGATAACCTTTGTTTTAGTCGCACGCTAGATGTGGGGCAGGTGGACGAGGTATTCGCCAGTGCCGATGTGGTTGCAGAAGCCACTTTTGGTTTTGGACGGCACACTGGGGTCACGCTCGAGCCTCGTTGTCAAATCGCGGATTACAACCCGGGGGATAAGCGTTTAACGGTGTATCACTCCCAACAAGCGCCTCACATGATGCAAGATTTATATTGCCGTCAGTTTGGCTTGTCCGAGTCGGATGTGCATGTGATTTGTAAAGATGTTGGGGGTTCTTTTGGTGTTAAGGTTCACGCATATCCAGATGACTTCGCGACTGTTGGGCTGGCGATCATGTTGGAGCGTCCAGTGAAATTTGTCGCAGACCGCTTAGAGTCATTCACCAGTGATATTCATGCGCGTGAGCATCGTATTAAAGGCCGTATTGCCGCTAATAAAGCGGGGGATATTTTGGCCTTTGAGATCGATGATCTTACTGCTATTGGGCCGTATTCTATGTTCCCAAGAACCAGCGCAATTGAAGGCAATCAAGTCGTGAATTTGGTTGGTGGGCCATATAAGCATCAGCATTACCGTGCCAATTTAAATGTGGTCTTTCAGAATAAGACGCCTACTTGTCAGTATCGCGGTGTTGGCCATCCCATTGCTTGCGCTGTCACTGAAGGCTTGGTCGATCTTGCTGCTCAAAAATTGAAGATGGATCCATTGGAGTTTCGTAAGCGCAATGTGATTCCGGACGATGCTTATCCGTGCTCTGGCGCCTCAGGAATTAAGTTAGAAGTGTTATCGCATGAGCAATGCCTGCGCACAATTGAGAGGATGATGGACTATCCAGCGTTGCGCAAAGAGCAGGCTGATTTACGCAAAAAGGGCATCTATCGTGGTATTGGTTTTGCTACCCTCATTGAATTGACCAATCCAAGCCCCGCCTTCTATGGCGTTGGGGGTGCTCGTATTGCCTCTCAAGACGGCGCTTGTGCACGCCTAGACCCAAGTGGGGTCGTCTCTATTCTGATTGGTGTTGGTGAGCAAGGACAAGGAACTGAAGGGATCTACGCTCAGATTGCTGCTGATGCTGTCGGTATTTCGATTAAAGATGTTCGAGTTATTACTGGCGATACAGACGTAACGCCTTATGGTGGCGGAACCTGGGCGTCACGCGGTGCCGGTGTTGGTGGCGAAGCAGTCTTGCTTGCTTGCCAAGCCTTACAAGAGAATATTTTGAAATTGGCTGGAGCGATCCTGAAGCGTGAGCCTGCTGAGTTGACTGTATGCCGCAGTCATATCTTGGATAAGGCGACAGGCGAACAGTTACTGCCCTTTAGTGAGATTGGTCGCATCGGGTATTTCCGGACTGATACTTTGCCAGCTGGATTCTCGGCAGACTTAATGGTGACTCGTCATTACACCCAAAAAGATTACCCATTTATCTTTACGAATGGGGTCCAAGCCTCCTATGTTGAGGTGGATCCGGATACTGGCTTTGTAAAACTCTTAAAGCATTGGGCAGTTGAGGATTGCGGCCGCGTATTAAATCCAATGTTGGTCGATGAGCAAGTGCGCGGTGCAATTGTGCAGGGTATTGGCGGGGTGCTATTTGAAGAGTGCCTCTACGATGAGAGTGGCCTACTTCGCAACGGCAGCATGGCTGATTATCTGGTGCCAATGGCAAACGAAATGCCAGATATTGAGGTTGCACACGTGGAGACACCAACTCAATCATCGAAGTTAGGTGCAAAGGGTGCAGGTGAGGCTGGTACGGCTGGAGCTCCAGGCGCAGTAATGAATGCCATTAATGATGCCTTAGCCCCATTTGATGCAAACGTTTTTGATCAACCCATTACTGGTGAAAAGATTCTGCGGGCATTGGGCAAGATTTAAAAATATCTTCGTGCTGGTTAGATGTGGTCAATGGCTTGCGACCAATAAAAAACCCAGGAACAAGTCCTGGGTTTTTTATGATGATCTAAGGGCGATTAACCAGCTTGAATATTGGTAGCCTGTTTGCCTTTAGGACCTTGGGTAATATCAAACGTTACCTTTTGGTTCTCTTGGAGGGTTTTGAAACCACCCATATTGATTGCGCTGAAATGCGCAAATAACTCTTCTTCACTATCATCAGGTTTGATAAAGCCAAAACCTTTTGCATCATTAAACCACTTAACTATTCCGGTAGACATACGAACTCCATTGCATAAACTTAAAACAACCGTGATGGGGGGTGAAATACTGTTTAATCAGTCTCGCCCTACAACACACCATAAAAGACTTCAACTAACGCCTAGCGGCTTATTGTTTGCTCATTTTGCTGGGGTGTCAAGGAGTTGTATAAAAGAATCGATTTAGAAGGCCACTTTAGAGGGATCTACCGGCTTTTTTGGGCCTAAAAGAGGCATTTTGCCGAGTTATCTTGGTGCATACCCCATTTTGCAAGGCTAATGTGGTGCTGTAACATCAAGTTTTAGAGGTTTTATAACCTTTCAACTTGATGGCGAGTACGGATATGTCCACATTAAAAGGTAAAACAGCCCTGGTAACAGGCTCCACCAGCGGTATTGGCTTGGGTATGGCAATTGCCCTAGCAAAGCAGGGGGTCAATATTATGGTCAATGGCTTTGGCGAGAAAGATGCTGCCATTGCACAGATTAAGGCTTTTGGTGTTGAGGTGGATTATCACGGCGCTGACATGAGTAAGCCTGCTGAAATTGAGGATCTCATTAAGCAAACTGAAAAACGCTTTGGCTCGCTCGATATATTGGTGAACAATGCAGGCATTCAGTACACAGCCAATATTGAAGACTTTCCAGCGGATAAGTGGGATGCCATTATTGCGATTAACTTAAGCTCTGCATTTCATACGACTCGCCACACACTTCCTGGAATGCAAAAGCGCAACTGGGGTCGCATTATTAATATTGCCTCAGCGCATGGCTTGGTTGCCTCAATTCAAAAATCGGCTTATGTTGCTGCTAAGCATGGCATTGTTGGCTTAACTAAAGTCACTGCTCTTGAAAATGCACGTACCGGTATTACGTGTAACGCCATTTGTCCTGGTTGGGTCTTGACCCCATTAGTTCAAAAGCAAGTGGATGCTAGAGCGGAACGCGAGCACATCTCGAATGATGCCGCGAAGATTGCCTTAGTTTCTGAGAAGCAACCTTCTGGTGAGTTTGTATCCCCAGAGCAGCTTGCTGCTTTAGCAGTGTTTCTTTGTGGGCCTGATGCCTCAGAGGTAAGAGGGGTTGCTTGGAATATGGATGGCGGTTGGACTGCTCAATAAGGTTGATTTGTAGTCACTCCTTTCTTCGCATCAAGACCGCTGAGTAGGTTCTGAAGGAATCGTTACTCGGCGGTAATTTTTCTATCGGCAATAATCTTGCCCCAGGTGGTAGATTGACTGGCAATATATTTAGCTAAATCTTCACGAGATCCTGGATTGGGCGTTAAGCCATGTTCAGCTAATTGCTTATTGGTTACCTTATCGGTCAACACAGCAACCAAGGCTTTATTCCATTTATCTAAAATAACTTCAGGTGTTTTTCCTGGTGCCACGAATGCGTACCAGTTCACTGCATCAAATCCTGGGAAGCCAGACTCTGAAATTGTTGGGACATTGGGTAGGGTAGGCGCACGCTTCAGTCCAGTGGTAGCAATCGGAATCAGTTTGCCGCTTTTGATGTAAGGCTCGGCTGTTGCTAATGCGGCATAGTAGGAAGAGACTCTGCCACCGAGCAAGTCAACCATGGCAGGGCTACCACCCTTATAGGGTATGTGAACCGTATCGATATCGGCTCTGACATTCAAGAGCTCGCCCTGCAGGTGGGAGGCTGAGCCGCTGCCAGTGGAGGCAAAAGTAATTTTGCCAGGATTCTTTTTGGCATACGCTACGTACTCTTTGAAATTCTTAATGTCTAGCTCTGGAATGACCACCAAAACATTAGGAAAGGTCACGCCCATCGTAAGTGGAGCCAAATCCTTTTGAGGATCGTAGGATAACTTCATAAGGTGAGGAGCAATCGACAGGGGTCCAATAGAGCCAAACAAAATGACCGATCCATCAGTTGGCGCATTCGCAGTAAAAGCGTGGGCAATATTGCCACCGGCACCAGGCTTGTTATCAACAATCACATTTTGCCCAAGATCTTCGCTCAGTTTTTTGGCGATGATACGGGCCGCATTGTCTGCCGAACCCCCCGCTGCAAACCCAACCACCATGGTGATCGTTTTCTTTGGCGGAAATTCTTGTGCGTTGACTACGGAGGTGGCACTTAAAAAAACCATAGCAAAAGAAATAATAGATTTAACTAAGACGGCTGGTTTCATGATCTGGTCTCGGATATTGTTATATTTTTAAGTGTTTACTAGATCTGGCAAGGTGCTTCATACACACGATCTACTTTACCAGCCATGAGCAATTGGCTAGGTAAAGCTCTGCCAATGATTTTTTGCAAATCTTTAGAGCATTCCAGAAGGGTATCAATCTGCATATGCGTTTTGAGGCCCATGAGATCGAGCATGTGCACTAACTCTTCAGTACAGATATTGCCAGTAGCGCCTGGGGCATAGGGGCAGCCACCCAACCCACCTAGCGAGGAGTCAAAGCGATCTATACCGCTATTAAGGGCTGCAAGGGCATTAGCTAGACCCATACCACGGGTATTGTGAAAATGCAGGGTCCACTGAAGGTTGGGGTGCTTAGCTTGGACTGTTTCACAGACTTCCTGAACTTGGGCTGGATTAGCCATGCCAGTGGTGTCGCAAATCGTGATGCCACGAATTCCTTTTTCGGAAAAGCGGTCAATCCAGTGCATTAATTCTTTGAGTGGAGTGATGCCAGACATCGGGCAGCCAAAACTGGTCGACAAGGAGATATTGACTGCGATCTTGTTAGAGTGCGCCAGATCAATGACTGAGCTTAAGCCCTTAAATGAATCTTCACGATGCATCTTGAGGTTGGCCTGATTGTGTGCCTCACTCACCGACATCACGAGATTGAATTCATCTACGCCAACAGCAATGGCACGTTCAGCTCCCTTGAGATTCGGAATTAAAACGGTGTACTCCACACTAGGAACGCGAGCGATACCTTGCATGACTGCTTCAGCATCGGCCAACATCGGAATCGATTTAGGACTGGTAAACGATGTGACCTCAATTTTGGCGTAACCAGCATTACTGAGTCGATCGATCAGGGCAATCTTTTCTTCGGTAGGAATAAAGATACTTTCAGCCTGAAAGCCATCGCGTGTGACCACTTCCTGAATGTAAATTCGTTTATGGGGGGTAGGACTTAATCGGCTTGTCATATTGATCTTTAAAACAGGCTGCCAAAGTTGGCTAAGTGACTATTTTAAGTAAGAAATCCCAATTTTGGGGCAGATAAACAAAAACATCAGAATCGTTTATAGTTACAGCGCATTCATATATATAGGAGATCCGCATATGGCTTCAATTTTGACCTCATTGGGACGCACAGTTTTAGCTGGTTTTGTGCTGCTCGTTCTGATTATTCTGGCCTTAGGTGGTAATTTTGCTTCTGCCGAGTTGCCTTTCGTATTCCGCTGGTTGCACGTGATGTGTGGCGTAATGTGGATTGGTTTGCTCTGGTATTTCAATTTTGTCCAGATTCCATCCATGCCAAAAATCCCTGATGAGCAAAAGCCAGCGATTGGCAAAGTCATTGCTCCAACCGCATTGTTTTGGTTCCGTTGGGCAGCTTTGCTTACTGTGCTGACTGGTTTAATCGTTGCTACATTGAACGGTTACGCTCATCAAGCCTTCACATTGCAAGCGCCATTCCGCGCGATTGGCTTGGGCATGTGGATTGCTTTAGTAATGGCCTTTAACGTATGGTTCATTATTTGGCCAAATCAGAAACGTGCCCTCGGTATCGTGACTGTTGAAGCTGATGTAAAAGCCAAATCTGCCCGCATTGCGATGTTGACTTCACGTTTGAACACAGTGCTGTCGATTCCAATGTTGTTCTTGATGTCTGCTCAATCACACAACGCCACTTGGTTTGTAGTAGTTTCTTAATTTGTTGCTTCATTAACTACTTCCGTACTATAGAAAAGGCCCGCATCTGCGGGCCTTTTCTATTGATCAATCAAATCTTGATTACAGGATTACAGGCAACTCTTTAGTGAGAGCTCCGCGTTGAGCAGTTGCATTTCCCATCAGCACGAAGCCAAGGAGTTTGCCTTCGGCAGATTCAAAGCGGGCTTCTAAGCCATCTTCAATGGGGTTTATTTTCCATGAGCCAATCGCATCTTTAGCTGGCGGAGAAACAATAGTTGCTAAGGCGGGGGTCTTCACCATGACTGGCATGGCAGGGTAGCTCAGAGCAGTATCTTGACCCAAGAGAGTAGGTGCCAGTGCTCTTGCAGCCTGCATGATCGGCATCACATAAGGCAATACTAAACCTTCGACTTCAGCGCAGTCGCCTAGTGAATAGATATTCTTAGCGCTAGCTTCTAATTGGCGATTAACCTGAATGCCCATGCCCGTAGCCAAGCCAGCAGCTTTGGCTAAAGCCAGCCTAGGTCTTAAGCCCACCGCGGAAAGAACCACCTCGCTCTGAATCGTATTGCCGTTGGCGAGGGTAATTTGCAAATTGCCACCAGTGCGATCAATTGACTGCACGGTTGTACCAAAGTGCCAGCGCACACCCGCATCACTAAGTTTTTTTTGTAATTCTTGAGCAGCTTCTTTTGGTAATAGACGACCCAAAGCTTGTGGCGCTAAGTCAATCACATCTACTTCATAAGAACCAAGAACCAGATCGTTTGCAAACTCACAGCCAATGAGGCCTGCGCCTAATATCGCTACTCTCTTTTTCCCTGTAATGGCTTGGCGGAACCTTGCATAGTCTTCTAGATCATTCACAGTCAGCACTTCGTTCGCAGCATTGCCTTGAAGCGGGAGGCGAATTTGATCGGCGCCTAAGGCTAACACTAACTTGCCGTAAGAGAGCGTGCCTTTATTGGTCGCTACTGTTTGCAAGTCTGCATCGATGCCGCTCACTTCAGTCTCACTCATGATGGTGAGCTCTAACTGGGCAGCTATTCCATCTTGTGGGGTGGAAATAAGTTGTTCAAGCTCTTTTTTACTCGCTAGTGCAGTTGAGAGCATTGGCTTTGAGTAGAAATACCCTGGCTCACGAGTGATCAGGGTAATAGGGATAGCTTTATCTAATTTGCGAATTTCGCGAATCACAGTGAAGCCAGCCAATCCGCTGCCAATAATGACAATGGCGGATTGGGATTGTTGCGTATTTTGATCCAAAGCTGGGCTCCTAGTAATGCATTTAATTACGATAAAGATAAGGGCTTCATTAGCCGATCTGGACCATTTCAAAGTCAGACTTGGCTACGCCGCAGTCTGGACACTCCCAATCTGCAGGTATATCAGCCCAAGCCGTTCCCGCAGCGATACCATCCTCTGGGAGACCCTTTGCTTCGTCATAGATGAAGCCACATACGATACATTGCCAAGATTTCATAATTATTCCTTCGTTCAATAGTGATCAGTTTAAATTTAATTTCGATTTAATTCTTGAGACAGCTTATTTGGCTGCAAATGCTTTGGCATTTACCAAAGCCTTTTTGTAGTGGTTAGCATGACGCTCCTCAACATTTGCCAAGGCAGCAAAGCGTTTAGCCGCTTTCGCCAACATGGCCTGGAATTGCTCGGCGTGTTCTTTGGATTCAGCAATTTGCTCGTCAATTTCTTGAATGGCCGCAGAGTTACCTTCCTCTACTGCCGTTTTACGGAAGCTTGGATACATTTCGGTGTACTCATAGGTTTCGCCTTCAATCGCAATCTCCAATGCGCGCGTTGGGGTAATCGTGTTTGCAGGGTAGAGTAAATCGAGGTGACCGAAGGCATGCATTACTTCTTGATCAGCCGTTGCCTCAAAGATTTTTGCTGTCTCTTCGTCACCTGCAGCGCGCGCCAACTTGGCAAAGTAACGATATTTGATATGAGCCATGGATTCACCAGCAAATGCAGACTCGAGATTTTGGATGGTTTTAATTTCAGGACGTGCCATTTTTGATTCCTCTTTGTAAAGTATAAAAATCTGTTTAATGAGAAAGGGACTATTTAAATACCCCTTGCTTTACCATGGGATGGATTCTGAGCTTTAAAGAGTTATCAGTCCAATGAATAATAATGATACTATTGATCGAAATATTCGATAAATAGGAACTCAGGGAATATGGCCTATCTACCTTCACTAAGACAGCTCAGTTACTTTGTGGCCTTGGCCAAAGAGCTGAACTTTACACGCGCTGCTGAAGCGTGCTTTGTGGGGCAATCAACATTGAGCGCAGGACTAAAGGAGTTGGAAGATAGCCTAGGGATTCGCTTGGTGGAGCGAGATCGGCAGAATGTAGCAATCACTCCGATTGGGTTCGAGGTTTTAGAGCGGGCTAAGGCTATTCTGGCCGCTTCCGAGGACATGGTTGAATACGCTGGCGGGGTAGCCAAGCCAATGACCGCCACAATCCGTCTGGGGGTGATTCCAACGATCGCGCCATTTCTACTGCCACAGGTTTTGCCAGAAATCCGCAATCGTTTCCCAAGCTTGAAAATTACCTTACGTGAAGATTTGACAGCGAATTTGCTGGCTAGACTTGCCGATCACCAGTTGGATTTAGCCTTAATTGCCCTGCCTTATGACGTCAATGGCCTGCTGGTTAAAGAGCTATTTAATGATGAGTTCTGGTTAGTTGCTCGAGCAGATGATCCTGCGCTCAAAGGCAAAGAGGTGCATTTACCAGCCAAGATGGCAGAGAGACTACTTTTGCTTGAAGAGGGGCACTGCCTTCGTGACCATAGCCTGCAGGCGTGCAAGAGATCGGATATTCGCAATGCCGAAGGAATGGAGGCTACTAGCCTGCTGACATTACTCCAAATGGTCGAGTCTGGGATGGGGATTGCTTTGCTTCCGGAGATGGCTGTGAAGGGTGGTTTACTAAACAACACAGAGTTACTTGCTAGACCATTGGCGGCGCCCACTCCTAAGCGGGTGATTGCACTGGTTGCCCGCGCCTCTACTGCCCGCCTAGAAGAGTTCAAGGTACTGGCTGATTGCATTCAGGAGCGCTTTGGAGCCAGCCTCAGAATGAGTCGTGGCAAGCGCAAAGGTATTCGTGCGTGAGCAAAATTGCAGCAATCTTGCTACAGTGTTGATCCACGTTGGCTACAGTATTGAGCCGCGATGATATGTTTTATAAAAAAGAAAGATGGCAATGTCCGGAAAAGAAATGATATTTACCCCAGTGAAACTAGGTTCGATTGAGTTAAAGAATCGTTTAGTAATGGCGCCCTTAACCAGAATGCGTGCCATAGCCGGTGATGTACCACATCCATTGGCTAAAACGTATTACGCCCAGCGTGCGAGTGCTGGTTTGATTATTACTGAGGCTACTCAAATTTCACCTCTGGGCATGGGCTACCCAGCAACCCCTGGAATTTATTCTGCTGAGCAAACTGCTGCATGGAAAGAGATTGTTGAAGCAGTTCATGCTAAAGGCGGTTCTATCGTTTCCCAGTTATGGCATGTGGGTCGGATTTCTCATTCGTCATTACACCCAGAACAAGGCTTGCCAGAGGCGCCTTCCGCCATCGCACCTGCTGGTCAAACCTATGGTGCTGATTGGCAATTACATGACTACGAAACTCCCAAGGCTATGACGGCTGATGACATTGCCCGATTAATAAAGGAGTATGAGGCGGCAGCGAAGAACGCTAAGGCCGCAGGCTTTGATGGTGTAGAAATTCATGCTGCAAATGGTTATCTCTTAGATCAGTTCTTGCAAGACAAGACCAACCAACGTACAGATCAATATGGTGGCTCCATCGAAAATCGCCTGCGCTTGCTTGGTGAAGTCATTGATGCTGTTGCTAAAGTATTCCCAAGTGATCGAATCGGTGTACGTCTATCACCTTATGGCCAATTTAATGATATGAGCGATAGTAATCCCGTTGCTTTATTTGGTGCCGCTATTGAAAAATTAAACGGCTATCACTTGGCATATGTACATATGATTGAGCCACGCTCAACTAGTGCAGGTGGTAATGATCAAGTGTACGAAGATGCTCCAGTCACTTCAGAGATATTCCGCAAGGCCTATGAAGGAAAGTTTATAAGTGCTGGTGGATACGACCAAGCGATGGGTGAGAAGGTATTGGAAGACGACTTGGCTGATGCAGTTGCTTATGGCCGTTTGTATATTTCTAATCCTGATTTAGCCGAGCGCTTCGAAATGAACGCACCATTAAATCCGTATAACCGTGCAACGTTCTACGGTGGGGCTGAAGTCGGTTACACCGATTACCCAAGATTGTAATGAGGTAGAAGAAAGCACGGTCACCCTAGTACAGGTGATAGTGAATGAGGTCATATTCCTAGAGAATTTGACCTCATTTTTTTATTTTTTTGGAGGGTCTAGTAAATCAAAGTGGTTAGCCACGAGTAGCATGACTACCGAAGCACAGCCTAGAGCGAAGAACTGCCATTGGTGGAGTATGGCGGTGCCAACAACGGTCATGAGGGTTGTCCAAGCGACTGCGACTTTTGCTTTTTTGCTTAATAGTTTCATATTCTAGCTATTCCTATTTTGTTTCAGAGTCGTATTTATTTAGCATGCGACGAAGTGTATCGTTTTTCAGGATGTAATGGTGCCATAAAGCCACAAGGGCATGAATTCCAATGAGGAAGTACATCGCATTACCCAGCCATTCATGGAGCTCTTTGAACACCTTCTTGATTGAGGGGTCAGGGCTTAGGACTTGGGGGAGTGTCCAATTGAAGAATTGCACCTCTTTACCACCCGCCTGCAGAAAAATAACGCCCATGATGGGGAGTGTCAGCAGTAAAAAATAGAGGAGCCAATTCATTGCCGTGGCCAAATAACTAAATAAAAGACTTGTTCCAGAGCGCTCTGGGACGCCATAAATTATACGAACACCAAGCCGCAATACCATAGCAATAAATATGAGCTGCCCCAAAAGACTATGAATAGTTTTGCAGAGCTCACGAGGTTCGCTCCCTTTGACAAACTGCCCCTTTAGTTCAATCACGCTGAGCGCTGCTACAACGAGAAGAAAAACGAGCCAATGAAAGAAGATCGATAGAGGGTGATAGCGATTTTTCGACATGATGTGCTGAATAGATTTACAGCCATCATCATAAACAAGGTAATTGACAATGACCATCTTGTGGTCATTGCATCTAGCTTAGTTGGGCAGCCTAGCCTTAGCGCTTAATTCATTAACAGCACCGCGCTTATCTAGTTGAGATAACCTCAAAGCCTCAACTTCAAAATCAACTTGTGCAGGATGAAACTCATCGTTTCCTAAGTGAACCACGTAGGTCCAGACAAGCTCACGACCTCGGTTTTTAAATACATCTACTACTCGTTTCATTTTTACCACCTATTAAAAGTACTACGCCGCTTTATTTTTGTGAAGCGCTCGGACCGCTTGCACCATGTTGATTTAAGGTATTTTTTAACTGAATTAAATTACGCGGCTCCACTCTAATGACGCCACCTCTTGGACTATCAATATCTGCAATCAGAAAGAAGGAGACTGCAATGACAAAAGGAAAAATCATAAAGAGGGCGATATTATGCGAAAAGTTCCTAGCTCCAAAGCCCACTAAGAGGTTGGCGCAAATCGCGATTGCCCCCATGAGTCCCCAAGCAGTGTAAGGGATGCGGTTCCACCAGGCGGCTTGGGTATAACCTCGAGAATTAAGGACATCATTCATACCAGAGACAGCTAAAGCAGTCATTACATGGGGCTGTGAATGCGCAACTGGCAGAACTTCCTTCCAGAGAGCATTTTCTAACTTAGCAGTTCGCTTGGAAATTTCTTTCAGAGTCTCTTGATTCTGTTCGGTATAAAACAGGATGCGCTGATCAAGGTAGCCAACTAAGAGCGCTTTAATTGCCGATGCTGAAGTTGCGGGAAGAAGGTCAGCACGGAGATACTCAGTGCCAATAGCATTTGCTTCCGCTTCCTCTAGAACCTCTCTTTGATCATGGCGATTAATTGCCATTGAGAAAGTAAATCCAATGATGAGCGCTAAAAGCGTCAATGTTGCCGTTTGAATAATGCCCAAATCAGTGGCTGTCTCACTGTCTTTAGTGCGATATTTGCTTAGTACTGCATTTCCAAGCCAAACAGCTACTGAGCAAACTACAAGAGTGAAGGCAAAAGCAACAAAGGGGTGATCAAGAATGTATTTAATTTTAAAAAGTTCCTGGGTACAAAATATCTTTGGTCACGTTTTGAATATCGCGATGACCCGTAAAAGCCATCGTGATATCTAATTCGTTATGAATGAGTTCTAAGCATTTGGTAACACCAGCTTCACCCATGGCACCCAAGCCATATAAAAATGGGCGACCAATCATCGTGCCACGCGCCCCAAGAGCCCATGCTTTTAAGACATCTTGACCGGAGCGGATGCCACCATCCATCCACACTTCAATATCCTTGCCAACAGCATCCACAATACCTGGGAGTGCCTGAATACTGGAAACAGCGCCATCCAGTTGGCGCCCGCCGTGATTGGAAACAATCATCGCATCTGCACCAGAGTTAGCAGCTAAACGAGCATCTTCTGCATCTAAGATGCCTTTAATGATGAGCTTGCCACCCCAGAGTTTTTTAATCCACTCCACATCGCCCCAATTAAGACCCGGATCAAACTGTTCTGCTGTCCAGGAGGAGAGAGAGGACATATTGCCCACGCCTGTGGCATGTCCCACAATATTGCGAAAGGTTCTGCGGGGTGTCATGGCCATACCCATGCACCAGCGAGGCTTGGTGGCCATATTGAACATATTCGCAATGGTCAGTTTTGGCGGTGCTGAAAGACCATTCTTGAGATCTTTATTGCGTTGACCCAAAATTTGTAAATCCAATGTCAGCATCAGTGCGGAACACTTCGCCGCTTTCGCTCTTTCGATTAAGCGTTCAATAAAGCCGCGATCTTTCATGACATAAAGTTGAAACCAAAAAGGCTTGGTGGTACGCTCAGCAACGTCTTCAATCGAGCAGATGCTCATAGTGGATAAGCAAAATGGGACGCCAAACTTTTCTGCAGCGCGTGCTGCCAGAATTTCGCCATCAGCGTGTTGCATGCCGGTGAGGCCAGTTGGAGCCAGTGCAACTGGCATGGCAACATCTTCACCAACCATCTTTGTTCTGGTGCTGCGATTAGTCATATCAACTGCGACACGTTGGCGCAACTTGATTTTCTGAAAGTCAGATTCGTTGGCCCGGTAGGTGGACTCAGTCCAAGAGCCAGAATCTGCATAGTCATAAAACATCCTAGGGGTGCGCTTTTGATGAAGCACCCGCAGATCTTCAATGTTGGTAATGATTGCCACGTTTATTCCTTTGCTTTGAGGTCATTTATAAAGACTTTGACCTAATTAAGCTCTATCTTAGCAATACCGAGCATTTGTTTCTACAATGGGATGGGTAGCCCCTAACTGGGGCCTTGATTTCCTCCTTATTTAATACTTTCCAATGTTTCAGCTTAATTTAGCCACTATTTTCTATTTAGTTGTTGCCACGGCACTCTGGGCTGGAAATGCTATTGCTGGACGCCTCCTGGTTGGGAGCGTTTCCCCTATCACCTTGAGTGCAGTTCGTTGGGGATTGGCCGCCTTGATCTTGCTGCCTTTCGGGTGGCGCATCTTTAAACGCGACAGTGCGCTCTGGCAAAACAAGACTCGCTTTATATTGCTAGGACTTTTTGGGGTGGGTAGTTATAACGTCCTCCTTTATCTTGCCCTACAAACTTCCACCCCAATCAATGTCACATTAATTGGGGCCAGCATGCCAATTTGGATGTTATTAATTGGGGCAGTTTTTTATAAAGTCCAGCCTACATTTCTGCAGCTGATTGGCGCTGTTGTCTCTCTGATTGGTGTAACAGTGGTCTTAACCAGAGGTGAACTTTCGACCCTATTCTCGATGGAATTGGTCGTGGGTGATCTTCTCATCATGCTCGCCACAATCTTATGGGCTACCTATAGCTGGATGCTCAGTCGTCCGGGTCAAAGCACTGAACGTCAGTGGCCATGGGCAGATTTTTTGATGGCCCAAGTATTGGTGGGTTTGTTATGGACATTATTTTTTGATGGCTTTGAGATCGCTGGGGGCCATGCCCACCTGGAGCTCAATCTATTTACTTCTGCCCTTATTTTATTTGTAGCAGTTGGACCTTCTTTGATCGCTTACCGCTGCTGGGGATTGGGCGTGAATGGTGCGGGACCCACCGTAGCGGCTTTTTTTGCCAATCTCATCCCTTTGTTTACTGCACTTTTATCAGCAGCAATGCTAGGTGAACCACCCAAGTTCTATCACGGCCTGGCTTTTGCATTAATCGTTACCGGTATTTTGGTCTCATCCACTAAATCTAGGGCTGGCCAAGTGAAGACATCTTGATCCACGTCTAGGAATTAAATGAAAAAACGCATTACAGTTATTTTTTCTGATTTTTGCTATCCAAATTTTTAGGTTGACTATGTTTGATGTTCTTGTGATCGGTGGCGGAAATGCTGCTCTTTGTGCCGCTTTAATGGCTAAAGAGGCGGGGGCCAGTGTTTTACTTTTAGAGTCAGCCCCTAAAGAATGGCGCGGTGGCAATTCTGCGCATACTCGTAATATTCGCTCAATGCATGATGCCCCTGAAGATGTCATGAGTGAGGCCTATCCTGAAGAGGAATATTGGCAGGATGTAATGAAGGTTACCAGTGGTATTACAGATGAAAAGTTAGCGCGCTTGACGATTCGCGCATCCTCTCAGTGTCGTGCTTGGATGCAAAAACATGGCGTGAGATTTCAGCCGCCATTGTCTGGCACACTCAATTTATCCAGAACCAACGCCTTTTTTATGGGCGGTGGCAAGGCTTTGGTAAACGCCTATTACCGAAGTGCTGAAAAACTTGGTGTCAAGATTCGTTACGATGCCACAGTCACCTCCTTAGATATCCAGGATAGAAAATTTTTAGCAGCATACGTTGGCAATGAACGCATTGAAGCTAAGTCTTGCGTATTGGCTGCAGGTGGCTTTGAATCTAACCGAGAGTGGTTAAAAGAGGCTTGGGGCATTAATGAGTTTGGTGAAGCGCCAGCTGATAACTTTTTAATTCGGGGTACCCGATATAACAAGGGTGTGCTATTAAAGCAATTGATTGAGATGGGTGCGGATTCTGTGAGTGATGCCACTCAAGCACATATGGTGGCAGTCGATGCGCGAGCGCCACTCTATGACGGAGGAATCTGTACACGAGTGGATTGTGTTTCTTTCGGAATTGTCGTTAATAAGAATGCCCAACGCTTTTCTGATGAAGGCGAAGATTTCTGGCCAAAACGGTATGCATTTTGGGGTAGGTTGGTAGCCCATCAGCCAGGTCAGATTGGATATTCAATTATTGATTCAAAGGTATTGGGTAGATTTATGCCTCCAGTATTTCCAGGAGATAAGGCGGATACGTTAGAAGAGTTGGCAGACGTGCTGGGCTTAGATAGAGTGGCCCTGATGAAAACAGTTCAAGAATATAACGCCGCTTGTCAGGTTGGTACTTTTGATCATACGATCATGGATGATTGCCATACCAAGGGTTTGCAGCCTGCAAAAACCCACTGGGCGCTTCCCATTGATAACGGTCCGTTCTATGGATATATTTTGCGACCCGGTGTGACTTTTACTTACCTTGGGCTCAAGACGACCGATAGGGCGGAAGTGCATTTTGGTGGAAAACCAAGCGACAACCTATTTGTCGCCGGCGAAATGATGGCCGGCAATGTTTTAGGAAAAGGTTATGCAGCAGGGATTGGCATGGCGATTGGTACTGCTTTTGGCAGAATTGCAGGTACACAAGCGGCACAATTTGCCCTCAGCCATCAGGATATTGAATATGCAGCAACTTAAAGAACTGATTCAAGAGGCTACAGTCCTAGTATCAGGTGCTCCCGAGGCAGAAGCTGCGCGTATGTTACAGATCTGTAATGCCTGTCGCTATTGCGAAGGCTTCTGTGCCGTCTTTCCGGCGATGACTCGCAGAATTGATTTCAATGTGGCTGATATGAACTACTTAGCCAACCTTTGCCATAACTGCGGTGCCTGTTTACATGCTTGCCAATATGCTCCTCCCCACGAGTTTGGGGTGAATATTCCCCGAGTGATGGCACAGGTGCGCAAAGACACGTATATGACCTATGCCTGGCCTAAGTCATTTGGGACTCTCTACAAGAAGAATGGCTTGACGATCGCCTTGGCCACTTCTGTCTCTTTAACTGCATTCTTACTTCTGACTTTGTGGATGAATGGCAATCTCTTTTCTAGCCCATTAAACGGTAACTTTTATGCAATTTTCTCCCACAATACTTTGGCTTTAATGTTTGGACTTGTATTTGCTTTTGCCTTATTGGCATTAAGCGTTGGGATACTTTCTTTCTGGAGTCAAATCTCTACTGGAAATATCTCAGCAGCAGCGGCAGCTGAGGCGACACATGATGTGCTGACCTTGAAGTATCTCGGTGGCGGCCATGGAGATGGCTGCAATAACGAGGATGATGCTTTTTCACTGTGGCGAAAGCACTTCCATCACTTCACCTTTTATGGATTTATGTTTTGCTTTGCGGCTACATCGGTAGCGACGTTCTACCACTACTTGTTAGATTTGCACGCGCCTTATGCATTGACTAGCCTTCCTGTACTTCTGGGTACAGTTGGGGGCATTGGTCTATTGATCGGACCTACTGGCTTGCTTTACTTAAATCTTAGGCGCAATGCAGAACATGGTGATGTGACGCAAAAACCCATGGATAGGGCATTCATTGTTCTACTATTCTTAATGAGCGCCTCTGGCTTAGCCTTGCTGGCTTATCGTGACACTGCGTATATGGCAATCTTACTGGCAATCCACCTTGGATTTGTCATGGCTTTTTTCTTGACGATGCCTTATGGAAAGTTCGGTCATGGTTTTTATAGAATGGCGGCATTGCTCAAAAATTCAGTCGAAAAGCGCCAGAAAAACATTGCGCTGCCTGAATCAGAATAAGTTTTCAATTTTCACCACTTCAATATAAAACCTAAAAATATGAGACTCATTACCTTTACCCGCAGCGGATCATCCATTCCTGAAATTGGCGCCAGAATTCCCAATCCTTCGGGAGACTTAGTTTTGCCATTTAGTGTTGCTGCCAAATCACAAGGCGTCAAAGATTTTCCAATGGGGATGAGAGATTTTTTACGCGCCGGCACCAAGGTGATGGACCAGGCGAAAGCTTGGGTTAAAACAATTCCTGACTCTACACCTCAATTGTTGTTGCAGGCTTCAAGCATTACGTATTTACCACCGATCATCGATGCTGAAAAGTTTCTTTGCGTTGGTAAAAATTACCGCACCCATTTGGAAGAGCTTAAGCGCACAAACCTAATTAAAGAAATTCCCCAAGAGCCCACTTCATTTATTAAGTTAAATTCCTGTCTGTCCGGGCACGAGGCGATAGTGGTTCGTCCAAAAGGCATCACCCGTCTTGATTACGAGCCCGAGCTGGTTTTTGTGATGGGTAAGCGTGCGCTAGGCGCCAAAAAAGAGGATGCGATGAGCTATGTCGCTGGCGTAACTATTCTGAATGACCTGACTTGCCGCGACTTGCAGTTACGCGAAGTCGCTTCTGGCTCACGCTTTTGGACGGCAAAGAATATCCCGGGATTTGGGCCGCTTGGACCAGAGATTGTGACAATTGATGAGATTCCGGATGTCTATGATTTGTGGATGACCTGTTCCGTGAATGGAAAAGAACGTATGCGCGTCAATACACAAGATCAAATCTGGAAGATCTCTGATATTTTGGAGCACTTCTCACGCTTTATCCCGATCGAGGCTGGTGACATGTTTTCTACTGGCGCTCCTGGTGGTGTGGCAGTGGGCAAAGAAAATGCCGAAGATTTGTATCTCAAACCAGGTGATGTCGTCGAGTGCTCAATCGATGGCATTGCTACTTTAAGAACGACGATTGTTGACGAAGTCTGAGATGAAGATGATGCGGCGACATTTAGTTTCTGCACTTACTCTGTTTGGCTTCCTAGGATATATACCTGCGCACGCCCAGTCGACAGATTCTTTTCCTGTAAAGCCGATTAAGGTAATCGTGCCATTTCCGCCTGGTGGTGGAGCGGATACCTTAATTCGCTTGATGGCACCATCACTCACTGAGTTGTGGAGGCAGTCTTTGATTATTGAAAATCGCCCCGGGGCTAGTGGGGCGATTGGCGCTGAGATCGTGGCGCAATCCCCAGGGGATGGCTATACCTTGTTAATGGGTTCAACGGCAGCGGTAACAGATAAGAACATTGCCCAATTTTCTCCCGTGGCTTTGGTATCAGCATCACCTTATATTGTTACGATTAACCCAGGATTAAATATCAACTCCATTAAAGCGCTGATTGTTTTTGCCAAAGCAAATCCAGGTAAGGTGAGGTTTGGCTCTTCAGGCGCTGGCTCGGCCTCGCATTTATCTGGCGAGTTATTTGCTTCTATGGCCGGGATTGAATTACTGCATATTCCTTACAAGGGAACAGGGCAGGCCTTAACAGATTTATTGGCAGGCCATATTGATTTGATGTTTGCACCTGCGCAAACGGTAATGCCGCAAATTGAAACAGGCAAGTTATTAGCATTAGGGCAGACTGGAGCCAAGCGCTCCGAAGCTTTGCCCAATATGCCAACAGTCGCTGAATCGGGTTTGCCGTCCTATAGTGCCGTAGGTTGGTTTGGTCTTTTTGCACCCGCAGCCACTTCAAAAGTAACAGTACAAAAGATCAACCAAGGGGTTGCCGCCACCTTAAGTCAGGAAAAGCTCAGGAAGGCGATGTTGGAGCGGGGAAGTGACCCTGCCAGCGGTAGTGCCGACGATTTTGTGTCTTTTTTGCGCTTAGACCAAGCTAAATGGGGCAAATTGATCAAAGACAATCGGATTGCAGTGCAATAAGTAACTAAATCAGTATCATTTAGGACTATTTACAGAATTTCTAGGAAATGACTATGCCAGGCTTACTTCCCAATGTTGATCCAGACGGACTTTTAGAGTTCTCTGTTGTTTATACCGATCGCTCCTTGAACCATATGTCTGAAGAGTTCAAAAAAGTGATGGTAGATATTTCTAGCGTCTTAAAGGATGCTTACAACGCAAGCTCTGCTGTGATTGTTCCCGGTAGCGGTACCTTTGGTATGGAAGCAGTTGCCCGTCAATTTGCGAATAATCAAAAATGCTTAGTATTGCGTAATGGTTATTTTAGTTATCGCTGGACACAGATTTTTGATTTAGCCAATATCACTCAAGACATCACGGTTCTGAAGGGCAAGCAATTAGATGCTTCTACACAAGGTGTATTTGCTCCGGCACCGATTGAAGAGGTTGTTGCCTTTATCAAGAGAGAAAAGCCAGCTGTAGTATTTGCGCCTCACGTTGAAACCTCTGCCGGAATTATTCTGCCAGATGACTACCTCAAAGCTGTTGGTGATGCTGTTCATTCTGTGGATGGTCTGTTTGTCTTGGACTGCATCGCATCTGGAGCAATGTGGGTTGACATGAAGGCATGCAATGTTGATGTAATCATTACTGCACCACAAAAAGGTTGGAGTAGCTCCCCTTGTTGCGCCTTGATCGCCTTGGGCGAAAGAGCCCGCGAGCGTATTGAATCCACTCAAAGCAGTAGCTTCTCCATGGATCTTAAAAAGTGGCTCCAAATCATGGAGGCTTATGAAAAGGGCGGGCATGTTTATCACACCACCATGCCAACCGATGCTTTGAAGATTTTGCGCGCCACTATGAAAGAAACTCAGTCATTGGGCTTTACTGCTCTTAAGCAAAAGCAGCAAGAGTTAGGCGTTAAGGTGCGCGCCCTTATGGTAGCTAAAGGTTATCCATCAGTCGCAGCAAAGGGCTTTCAGGCCCCTGGCGTAGTGGTGAGCTACACCAAGGATGCGGATATTCAGTCTGGTAAGAAGTTTATTGCCTTGGGTCTGCAGACGGCTGCTGGTGTGCCATTGCAATGCGATGAGCGCCCAGATTTCCGTACTTTCCGTATTGGCTTATTT
>Ga0194059_1000337_pt1 | contig 22835 bp, 26 predicted proteins | sample SepL6211m_MetaG_FD_163426 | JGI IMG/M metagenome (GOLD analysis project Ga0194059, IMG submission 163426) | Anoxic zone freshwater microbial communities from boreal shield lake in IISD Experimental Lakes Area, Ontario, Canada - Sep2016-L626-11m | ecosystem: Environmental > Aquatic > Freshwater >... | reverse complement strand
GCCGACTGCCTCCCCTAAGCCCCAACGCCCGTGGAGGGTCATGGCGCTTGGCCTGGGCCTGGCGGCGGCGGGGCTGGTGATGGCGCTGCATCCCCAGTCGCCCACGCGCCGCCCCAGCCCCCTGCCAAGCCCAAAGCCCTGCTCGCCCGGGGGCCCCTGCCCCGAGGCCAGCACCACTGCCACCCGGGCGACGGTCCCCCTGCGGCAGGAGGCCCTGCGCCGCTTCAGCCAGGGAGATCCCGAGGGGGCCGTGGCGGCCCTCGCCCAACTCGGCCAAACCAACCCAACCGAGGCCGTCGCGCTGCAGGAAGCGTTGCGCAGCAACTGGAACCGCAACCGACTGGAGGCCGCCCGGGCCGAGCGTCTGGCCGCAGCGGGCCAATGGTGGGAGGCGCTCGATGCCCTCAACCGCCTGGACCACCCCTGGTGGCAGCGGCATAGCCAGGCGCTGCGCCATCGGGTGGAGCAGGGGGCGGCGGCCCTGGAGCAAGAACATGACCAACACAGCCACGGTCCGCCCCCCGCAGGAGTTCCCATGGAGCGGCTGGATGCCGAAGTCCAGAAGCGACTGAAGCTTGGCCAACCCCAGTGGCAGGCTTTTACGGAGGGCTGCGCTGCGGTGGGGGGCCAGGTACTGGAAGAGGGTCCGGAAGTGAACTGCATGCCCCGCAAGGCTCAGCAGCGGCCATGACAGGATTGCCAGCCAGCGAATGTCATCGATTCATGCAGGCAGGCGACCAGGTCAGGGTGAGCAGCAACGTGGTGGTCTACACCCATCCAGAACATCGGGGCGCGGCCTTTGACCTTCAGGGTCAGCAGGGAGAAGTGGTCCAGGTGCTGGAGGACTGGAAGGGGAGGCCCATCAGCCCCACCCTGCCGGTGATCGTGGCCTTCGGCCGCTTCCGCGCCCATTTCAGAGCCGACGAGCTCTCACCCCTCTGAGGTCCCCCAGCGTCGGGCCCTGGGGACCTCAGCCCTGGGGACTGGGACGGATCAGATAGACCCCTTCTTCGCCATCGACGGATTGCAGGCAGAGCTGGATGGTCTCGAGCCGCGTGGTGGGGACCACCCGACCACAAAAATCGGGCTGGATGGGCAGTTCGCGATGGCCCCGATCCACCATCGCCACCAATTGCACCCGATGGGGACGTCCCCAGCTCTGCAGGGCCTCAAGGGCCGCCCGAACGGTGCGCCCGGTGAAGATCACGTCATCCACGAGCACCACATGGCGGCCATCCAGGCTGACGGGGAGCTGGGTGGCCTCCACCAGTCTTGTGCCGACGCGCTCCAAATCATCGCGATAAAAGGTGGGGTCCAGGCTGCCGTGGGCCACGGCATGGCCGCCAATCAGCTCCAGCCGATCCGCCATTACCTGGGCCAAGGCCACCCCGCGGGTCGGAATTCCCAACAGCACGAGGGCTTCGGGATCGACAACACTCTCAAGAATCTGCGATGCCAGGCGATCCAGGGTGCGGGAGAGTTCAATGCTGGAAAGAATCTGGACGCGGTTCCCAGGCTCCCGCTCCGAAACAGCCGGCGCAGACATAGGAGCAGAGCTTTTGAGCTATCGGGACTGATGCTAAGGGGCCCATGTGACCAAAACCTGACGCCAGCCGGCAAGATTGGAGTATTCAGAAGCACTGGCTGTAAGTTGGCAGCGAATGCAAATTGTTAAAGGAGCGGGCCTTCGGGTGATTTCAGTTCCTTCTCCCAAACAAGCGTCCATCGGCCATGCTGGCGGTGACGGGTCTGGATCAATGACCGTGATCCCCGAACCGAGGACCAGCCTGGATCATCAACGCCCAGTAGCTCCGGTCGTTCTGGCCATCCTGGATGGCTGGGGATTCCGCGAAGAAGACGAACATAACGCCGTCCGCAGTGCCCATACCCCGGTGATGGATGCCCTGTGGCATGCCTATCCCCACACCCTGATCTCAGCCAGTGGGGCCGCCGTAGGGCTGCCAGACAATCAAATGGGCAATTCCGAGGTGGGCCATCTCACCATCGGCTGTGGTCGCATCATTCGCCAAGAACTTGTGCGGATCAGCCAGGCAGTCCAGGACGGCAGCCTGGCGGCCAATCCGGTGCTCAATGCCGCCGGAGACCACCTACTGGCCAACGGTGGACGGCTCCATCTGATTGGTCTGTGTTCCGATGGTGGGGTGCACAGCCACGTCGAACATCTGGGCGGATTGCTGCGCTGGGCCGCAGCACGGGGCATCAACGAGGTCTGCATTCACGCCATCACCGATGGCCGGGATACACCAACCAACAGTGCGCCGGGTTTTCTGGCGCGCGTTCAGCAGCTCATCGATGATTCCGGCGTCGGCCGCATCACCACCCTCTGCGGTCGCTACTGGGCCATGGATCGCGACAACCGTTGGGATCGCACTGAAAAAGCCTATCGACTGCTCACCGAACCCTCGGACCCCTCCCCCCTCGCGCCAGCCGAAATTCTGGAAGCGTCCTATGCCAGTGGGGTCAGTGATGAGTTCCTGGAACCGGTGCGTCTGTCCCCTGAGCTGATCGCGGCGGGCGACACGGTCATCTGCTTCAATTTCCGCCCCGATCGCGTGCGCCAGCTGGTCAGGGCCCTGGTGTTGCCCGATTTCGAGTGCTTCCCCCGCGAGCGGCTGAATCCACTGAACATCGTCACGTTCACCCAATACGAACAAGGACTGCCGGTGAATGTCGCTTTCCCGCCCGAATCCCTCGAAGGGCTGCTAGGCCAAGTGGTTTCAGAGAACGGACTCAGGCAATTCCGCACGGCCGAAACAGAAAAGTACCCCCATGTCACCTATTTCATGAATGGGGGAATCGAACAGGCCTTTCCGGGTGAAGACCGCCACCTAGTGCCCTCACCCAGGGTCGCCACCTACGACCAATCCCCGGCCATGTCGGCCGACAAACTCACCGATAGCTGCATTGCTGCCGTCCAGAAAGGCATCTATTCATTGGTGGTCATTAACTACGCCAACCCCGACATGGTCGGTCATACCGGTCAGATGCAGGCGACCACCGAAGCCATCACCACCGTGGATGGCTGTATCGGCCGACTTCTGGAGGCCACGAACCGCGTGGGAGGCACGATGCTGATCACCGCCGACCATGGCAATGCCGAAGTCATGCAGGGGCCCGATGGTCGCCCCTGGACCGCCCATACCACCAACCCGGTTCCGGTGATTCTGGTGGAGGGAGAACAGCGCAAACTGCCTGGCCATGGAACCGATGTGCGCCTTCGCGAGCAGGGTGGACTCTCCGACATCGCCCCAACGCTGCTGGACATCCTTGGTCTGCCCAAGCCCGCTAGGATGACGGGAACATCTCTGATTGAGCCCCTGGGTAGCCCCCAGAGCAGCCGCAGCCTGTCATCTGCGGTCAGCAGCTGAGATTCGTCCAGCTCCCCATCACCTAGGGGGTTTCACCTCCACCATCGAGACCAAGCATGCTGCGCACGATTGTTTCTTCCGTGTGGATGCTTTCAGCCGCCCTGCTCATCACCAGTGTGCTGTTGCATAGCCCTAAAGGCGATGGCATGGGCGGCCTTTTCTCCACCGGGGGCTCCATGTTTACCAGTGCCCGTAGCGCCGAAGCCACCCTCAACCGGGTCACCTGGACCCTGCTGGGCCTGTTCCTGGGGCTGGCGGTGGTGCTGAGTGCCGGCTGGGTAGGCTGAACTGATGCGGGAGACCAGTCGTCGTCTTGCCTTGAAAGCCCTTTGGGAAAGGGGTCTGGCGCCCTTGGCCTCGATTCCTTTTCTACTGCGCCGCGCCGAGAGTGCGGCAGCCGCAACGCCATCCAGCACCGATGCAAAGTGGCAACTCACTGAAGCCGATTGGAAAAAGCGACTCAGCCCAGCCGCTTTCCAGGTGCTACGCCAGCACGGCACCGAGAAACCCTTCAGCAGTCCCCTTTACCAGGAGCAACGCACCGGTCAGTATCTCTGTGCCGGCTGCCAACTGCCACTGTTTGCATCGGCAACCAAATTCGACAGCCACACCGGTTGGCCCAGCTTCTGGCAACCCCTGTCAAACGCAGTTCTGACCAGCCAAGACTTCCGGTTGATCATTCCGCGCACCGAATACCACTGCCGGCGTTGCGGCGGCCATCAGGGGCATGTCTTCAACGACGGGCCTCGACCCACCGGCAAGCGCTACTGCAACAACGGCGTCGCCCTGACCTTCCAAGCCGCAAAGTCTGGTTAAAAACGAAACCAAGGCACCATTAAGGTTCCCCTTGGACGTAACGGATGATTGCGGCGGCCAAGACCTGATGGGAACGGGGGCAAACTTGGTAAAGTTTTGGGGCACTGACCAGAGGCATGGGCAGCCCAATCAGCCTGGAAACGTTTCTGGCCAGAGCCAAGGCCCGTTTTGCTCAGCATTACGACTACAGCGGTATTGTCTACAGGAGTTACAAAAGTCCCATTCTGATTCGGTGCAAAACCCACCCCGTCAAACCAATCAGTATTACCCCTGAAAAACACCTTCAGACCTCTGGGGGCTGCAAATTTTGTCTCCGCGAAAGCCGGATTCGCATGCTGGATCGCGAACTGCTTCGGGACCCTGCCGTTCGTCCCGAGAACCTCAGTGATGCCCTGCCCTTAATGGAAGCCCAGGCAGGGCTTTGAAATGCTAACTTTTAGCAGTTTATTGGATTAAATATTATCTTAATTCATGGCCCTAATGCATAAAGATCAGGGCTATCGTCGAGAGATACTCGCGACCCATGAGACGTTTAATGCCTGCCCTGGATTCAAACAATCGATAGCGCAGTCAAGTTTCGTCACTATCGTGGGCAAAGCGGTTGTAGAGAAAATCAAGCGCTGTGTTACGCAGCTCATAATATTTTGGATCCTCCATGATGTCCTCCCGGCTGCGGGGACGGGGGAAATTGATGGGCAGCACTTCGCCAATGCCGGCGGCCGGGCCATTGGTCATCATCACGAGGCGATCGGCGAGAAACAGGGCCTCATCGATGTCGTGGGTGATCATCAGCACCGTGCATTTTTGGGTGTTCCAGATGGAAAGCAGCTCTTCCTGCAGCTCCTCCTTGGTGATCGCATCTAGGGCACCAAAGGGTTCATCGAGGATCAGCACCTCCGGCCGAATTGACAGGGCCCGGGCGATGGAGACCCGTTGTTTCATGCCGCCAGAGATCTGGGTGATCTTCTTGTCGGCCGCTTCGCTGAGACCGACCATCGCCAGGTGCTCCAGGGCGATCTCGCGCTTCTGGGCTGCCGGCAGGCTGGGGTTCACCGAATCGATCGCCAAGTGCACGTTCTCGTAGACCGTCATCCAGGGCAGCAGGGCGTAGCCCTGAAACACCACCATCCGGTCGGGGCCTGGCTTGGTGATCGGCTTCCCTTCCAGCAGCACCTGGCCGGAGCTTGGGGTCGCGAAGCCAGACACCATGTTGAGCAGGGTGGATTTGCCACAGCCGGAGTGGCCAATCACGCAGACAAATTCACCCTTGGCGACCTCAAGGTTGATGTTCTCCAGCACCGCATAGGGGCCCCGCGGTGTGGCGTAGACCTTGGCAAGCTGCTCAAAGCGCAGCAGGGGAGGGCAACCAGTCGTTTCAGAATCGGACAGATGGAATTGGGGGGTTGTCGTTGTCATGGTATTTGGGGAGTTGACGATACAAAAACTGTGGTCGTAGGCGATGGCTGGAGTTCAACCCACCAGGGCGCGGGGTACCCCGATCGGTATCTCGGCCACGCTGAAATCTCGGTGCACCGACACATCATTGAGATAGCCGATCGGATCCTCCGTATTGAAGGGACGGCCATCGAAAAGATCGATGCCGCCGCGCTGGTAAGACACCTCCTCGAAGCCCAGTTCGCGGGCGGCGGTGCTGAACACGCCTACGGCACAGATCCGCTCGAGGATCTCCACGTAGTTGCGCGGGAAGGGAATCTCGGCCCAGCGGGCTAACTGGGTGAGGATCCAGAGGTGTTCACTGCGGCTGGGGCGGTTCACCCCGGGGCCGAAAAAGAGGTGGTGCGGCACGGTGGCCTGGCCGTCGGCGCTGATTTCGCTGAACCAGATCACCTCCTTTTTCATGCCCAGGTAGCGGCGCTCGCTGAGCAGCTCGCTCAGCTCCGGCCAGTGCTGGGGCTGAGCGCAGTAGGCGCAGGCCTCCAGCAGGGCCTTCACCAGGGCGATGTGGGTGTTGGGGTAGGCCAGGGCCCAGTCCTCCCGCACCCCAAGCACCTTGCCGGGGTGGCCCGGCCAGATCGCCAGGTCGCCCGCCACGGTGAAACCGTGTCCTTCGGCCACGGCCCGGTCCAGCCAGGGGGCGCCGATGCAGAAGCCGTCGATGCTGCCGGCCTTGAGGTCGGCGAACATTTGGGCCGGTGGCAGGGTCTGCAGGCGCACATCGCGGTCGGGATCGATCGCATGGGCCGCCAGCCAATAGCGCAACAGCAGGTTGTGCATTGAGGCCGGATGCACGATGCCCAGGGTGTGGGGTTCGCGGTTGTGGCTCTGCAGCCAGGTGCGATAGTCGTCGACGTTGTGGACACCGGCCTCGACGAGCCGACGGGCCAGGGTGATGCCGTTGCCGTTGCGGCTCAGGGTGAGGGCGCTCACCACGGGTGTCGGCTGATCGCCATGGCCTCCCGCCGTCATCCAGGCGGGCATGCCCGAGGGCATCAGGGCCGCATCGAGGGTGCGGTCGAGCAGGCCATCGGTCACGCCGCGCCAGGAGGTTTCACGCACCAGCTGCACTTCGTCGAGGCCATGTTTGGCGAACAGGCCCTTGGCCTCGGCCACCGCCAGCGGCGCGCAGGCCGCCAGGGGCACGAAACCGAGATCGAGATTCACTTTCTCCAGGCCATGCCTGGCCAGCACCTTGTGGGGCTTGGCCTGCCACTGCTTCACCCGCTTCTGGCGGTTGAGGAAGTAGATGATCTCCGAGCGCAGGCTGTAGTAGCTGGGATGCTGCACCACGCTCATCCGCTGGCGGGGCCGCGGGATGTCCACCTCCAGGATTCCGCCGATCTTCGAGCCGGGGCCGTTGGTGAGCATCACGATCCGGTCGGAGAGGAGCACCGCCTCATCCACGTCGTGGGTCACCATGACGGCGGTGAGCTGGTGCTCATTGCAGATCTGCATGAGCTTCTCCTGCAGATTGCCGCGGGTGAGGGCATCGAGGGCCCCGAAGGGTTCATCCAGCAGCAGCAGCTTCGGCCGAATCGCCAGGGCGCGGGCGATGGCCACCCGTTGGCGCATGCCGCCGGACAATTCGCTTGGCAGCTTGTGGCCGGCATGGCCCAAGCCCACCATGGCAATGTGCTCATCGATCAGGGCGCGGCGCTCTCCAGCAGAGAGAGTGGGCATCACCTCATCGATGGCCAGGGCGATGTTGTCCTGGACCGTGAGCCAGGGCAGCAGCGAATAGTTCTGGAACACCACCATCTTGTCGGGGCCGGGGCGCTTCACCGTTTCGCCATCCACCAGCACCGTGCCGCCCGTGGGCAGATCGAGGCCGGCAATCATATTTAACAAGGTGCTCTTGCCGCAGCCAGAGTGGCCGATTAGGGAGATGAATTCCCCTTTACGGATATCGAGATTGATTCCCTTGATGGCCAGGTAATTGCCACCCCCATTAAGGGGAAAGTTCTTCTCGAGATTCTGAACTTCTACGAGGCTTGTCATGGTTTTTACGCGAAGGTGATGGCGTTGGCGGGGCGGCTCAGCGATTGCTCGACCGCTTCGACACGGCGGCTCAAGGGCTGCAGCAGGGATGGCAGGGTGCGGTTCGGCATCGTGGAATCGCAACTGCTCAGTGGTCGCTGGAGATGCGCTTCTGCAGCCAGGTCATCAGGCGATCGAGAATCAGACCGATGGCGCCGATCCAGATCACGCCGAGCACGATGTCGGAGACGTAGCTGTTCTGATAGGCGTCCCAGATGAAGAAGCCAATGCCAGGCGTACCGGGCATCACGATCTCAGCGGCGATAATCGCTAACCAGGCCAGGCCAATCGAGATACGCAGGCCGGTAAAGATGTAGGGAAGGGCGGAGGGGATCAGTACCTTGGTGAAGAAATTCCGACTCGACATCTGCAGCACCAAGGCCACATTGCGGTAGTCCTGCGGGATCTGGCGCACACCCTCAGCGGTGTTGATCAGGATCGGCCAGATCGAGGTGATGAAGATCACGAAGATCGCCGCCGGTTGGTTGTTCTGGAACAACACCAGCGCGATCGGAACCCAGGCCAGCGGCGCCACCATGCGCAGGAACTGGAAGAGGGGATCGAAGGCCCGATCCAGGGCCTTATTGAGACCCACGGCGATCCCCACGGCGATGCCCACAATTGCGGCGAGGCTGTAGCCCAGCGCCACCCGGCTGAGGCTGCTCATCGCGTGCAGGAACAGGCCCTTGTCGAGGCCGCCGCGATCGAAGAAGGGGTAGAACAGCAACTCGCGGGTGCGTTCTTCGGTGAACAGGCTCAGGGGCCCGGCCAGTTTGGTGAGGCCAAGGCTGGCGCTGAGCTGCCAAAAGAGCAGGAAACCACCAATGCCGAACAGGGGGGAGATGATTCCTTTGCGGTTGTTTTTCCACCAGAGGGCCACACCCTTCGGCGGGGTGCGCTCGGTGGGGGTGGTGATGGGGCTGGTGCTAATAGTCATAGGAAACTCCTGGAGTTGGAGGAGAAAAAAGAAGACGTTGTCGTTGAAGATTGGGCGAGCCCTTGGCGATTACTTCTTGATCTTCAAGGCATTCAAATAGGCCTGGGGATTCTCGGGGTCGTAAACAACACCATCGAAGAATGTTTCCTTACCCCGGCTGGAGCCCTTGGGGATGTCCTTCTCGGGCACACCCACTTCCTTGGCGGCCTGCCGCCAGAGATCTTCGCGGGTCACCTTGTCGTTGATGGCCCTGGCCTGCTCCACGGTGTCGATGGTGCCGGGGAAGAACTTCCAGCGCATGGATTCAATCAGGAACCAGAGGGTGAGGCTCTTGTAGGGATAAGAGATCACACCGCGATCGCTGTTCCAGTACAGGGGACCCATGGCCGGATTGGTTTCGGGCGTGCCGCTGGCACCGATCTTGTAAAGACCCTTGAGAGATTCCTGAAGCACCGGCAGGGGCACGTTGTACCACTTGCGCGAGCTCAGAATCGTGGCGGCCTCATCCTTGTTCTCGGGCTTGTCGAGCCACATTTGGGCTTCGATCAGGCCCTTGAGCAGGGCCACGGCAGCCTTGGGGTTCTTGTCCACCCAGTCGCTGCGCACGGCGAGGTATTCCTCGGGGTGCACCTTCCAGATCTGGGCGGTGGTGGCGGCCAGGTAACCGATGTTGTCCTTGGCGATGCGCGAAGGCCAGGGATCACCGGTGGAGAAAGCCTCCATCGTGCCGTTCTTCATGCCCTGCAGGGTTTCCGGTGCCGGCACCTTGAGCAGTTCCACCGCCTGATCGGGGTTCACCCCACCGGCGGCGAGCCAGTAGCGGATCCAGATCTCCTGGTTGGCCTTAGGGAACGTGTAGGCAGCCCTGAATTTGCGGCCCTGCTTCTGGCTGAACTTGTCGAAGAAGCCAGGGGACGAGGCTTTGAGGTCGACGGTCAGATTGCCATCCTTGACGGCGTTCGAGGCGGCAATGCCATTGCCCTGGCTCATCAGCATCGCCAGGATCACCATTGGCACTTTTTTGCCATTGGTGATCGCGCCCTCGCTGATCATCTGGGGCATCGGCAGCTGCCACTGGCCGCCATCGATGCCACCGCCGGCGGCGCCGAGCACCAGGTTGTCGCGGGCGGCGCCCCAGCTGGACTGCTTGCTGAGATTCACCGCCAGGCCATGCTTGGCGAAGAAGCCCTTCTCCACCCCGATCACCAGGGGTGCGGCTTCAAGGATCGGAATGAAGCCGAGGCTCACGGTCTTCACCTCCAGGTCGGCATTGGCGGTTGCGGCTGGCGCCGCGGTGGTGGTGGGAGCCGGTCCGCTGCTGGCGCCTTGTTTGCTGGGGGGGTTGCCAAGGCAACCGGTCAGCACGACGGAGGTAGCAAAAGCTCCGCCAAGCATGGACATCAAGCGACGATGTTGAAGCATGGGATCACAGGAAATCAGGAGCAAAGGATGCAATCAAGCAAGGCAAAACCAGGGAGAAAATCATCCCGATGCCGCGTATTAGCACGACAAAACGAGACCGCAGAAAAGCAGTATTTGCAGCTAGCCGCGCCGAGCGACTAACCAATAAAAAATACCGTCAAAAACAAGCTACTTTGATAGGCTTAAACTTTCATCACTCCACATCCGAGCGAAACCCAGCGCGAATCAGCTGGCATACCACAATCTTTCTTACCTGGACAAAAAACTCAAGGAAGCCCCATTGATGCCTTGGTCAACGGGCTTCCAATTAACTCTGGGGCAGTTCGTCACCGCAGCCCCGGGCATGGATACGTCTCTGGCCCCGGCGACAACGGCGGGAGCCAGAACGTTGGCGCTGGGCAGCCTGAATGGTGGAAGACATGGCCTTGCAGGAAACTCAGGGGAGCAACGGAATGGTCGTGATCGTTTCGATGGTCGAATCGTAGGGTCTGGAGAGAAGTGTTGGGTGAACAATGATCCCAGAATTACAAATGAGCTTCATAAGCTCAGGTAATCAAAGCCAATCCAGCCCTAGTTCTCATTTAATCTTGCCCAGTGATGACCCCTGCAGACATCTAAGCCACCCGCGGGTCCATGGCAAAACTTTAACTCTCAACAATAAAATGAACTTTTTCACACAAAAAAAGTGGGGCCGAAGCCCCACCATTGTAAATGATCTAATCCTTGAAATTCAATGAATGAAATCGAAGGAGCAGATCAATAATCGAAGTCACCACCCATGCCGCCTCCGCCACCTGCGGGAGCGGCTTCCTTCTTCTCGGGAAGATCGGCGACTATGCACTCGGTGGTCAGCACCATACCGGCAATCGAAGCGGCATTTTGAAGACCGGAGCGCGTGACCTTAGCGGGGTCAACAATACCGGCGGCCAGCATGTCGACATACTCGCCGGTGGAGGCGTTGTAGCCCTCGTTGAAAGGCATGTTGCGCACGTGCTCGGCCACAACGGCGCCATTGACTCCGCCATTCTGGGCAATGCGCATCAGGGGCGCCGTCAGGGATGAGGCCACGATCTGGGCGCCAATCAGCTCCTCACCGGAGAGATTCTGGGCAGCCCATTCTTCGAGAACCGGGGCCAGGTGGGCCAGGGTCGTACCGCCACCAGGAACGATGCCTTCTTCAACAGCCGCCTTGGTGGCGTTGATGGCATCTTCCAGGCGCAGCTTCTTGTCCTTCATCTCGGTCTCGGTGGCGGCTCCCACCTTGACCACAGCCACACCACCGCTCAGTTTGGCCAGACGCTCCTGCAGCTTCTCCTTGTCATAGGAGGAGTCGGTTTCGTCCATCTGCTTGCGAATTTGCTCACAGCGGGCCTTCACCGCCGCCTCATTGCCTTCGGCAACAATGGTGGTGGTGTCCTTGTTGATGGTGATACGACGGGCTGTACCAAGCATCTCGACCTTGGCGTTCTCCAGCTTGAGACCGGCATCCTCGGTGATCAGCTGGCCATTGGTCAGCACCGCAATGTCTTCGAGCATGGCCTTGCGGCGATCGCCGAAACCAGGGGCCTTGACGGCGGCCACGTTCAGGACACCGCGCAGACGATTGACCACCAAGGTGGCGAGGGCTTCTTTTTCGATGTCCTCAGCAATGATCAGCAGGGGCTTGCCGGTGCGGGCGATCTGCTCGAGCACGGGCACCAGGTCTTGCACCAGGCCAATTTTTTTATCGGTGATCAGGATGTAGGGATCATCCAGCACCGCCTCCATGCGCTCGGTGTCGGTGGCGAAGTAAGGGGAGATGTAGCCCTTGTCGAAGCGCATCCCTTCGGTCACCTCGAGTTCGGTGGTCATCGATTTGCCCTCTTCGAGGGAGATGACGCCCTCCTTACCCACCTTGTCCATGGCGTCGGCAATCATGCGACCCACTTCTTCGTCGTTGCCGGCGGAAATGGTGCCCACCTGGGCAATGGCGATGCTGTCGCTGATCGGCTTGGCGTGTTCCTGGATCTTGGTCACCAGGAATTCGGAGGCTTTGTCGATACCGCGCTTCAGGGTGATGGCATTGGCGCCAGCAGCCACGTTGCGCAGGCCGGCCTTGACCATGGCGTGGGCCAGGACCGTGGCCGTGGTGGTGCCGTCACCGGCCGCATCGTTGGTTTTGCTGGCGGCCTGGCGGATCAGGGCAACACCGGTATTTTCGATGTGGTCCTCAAGTTCGATCTCCTTGGCGATGGTGACACCGTCATTGATGATCTGGGGAGCGCCGAATTTCTTTTCCAGCACCACATTGCGACCCTTGGGGCCCAGGGTGACGGCAACGGCCTCAGCCAGGATGTCGATGCCCCTTTCAAGGGCACGGCGGGCTTGTTCGTTGTAAATAATGCGTTTTGCCATGGAAGGAAAGCGTTGGGAAAGGGAAAAGGGGCGTTAAACCGTGATCAACGGTCAGTTGACGATGGCCAGGATGTCCTTCTCGGACAACAGGACGAATTCATCGGTGCCGAGCTTGATATCGGTGCCGGCGTACTTGCTGTAGAGCACCTTGTCGCCAATACTCACTTCGGGAGCCTGGCGGGAGCCGTCTTCGTTGCGCTTGCCGGGGCCGACCTGAACCACCTCACCCACCTGGGGCTTTTCCTTGGCGGTATCAGGCAGAAGGATGCCTCCGGAGGTGCGCTCTTCGGATTCGGAAACCTTGATGAAAATCCGATCTCCGAGAGGTTTAACCGTCGAGACGCTGAGAGAAACAGCAGCCATGGAGTTCGTAAAACGTAGGACGTGGGAGTCAGGTGTTAATGCACCCCAGCGACGGCGGGGCCGACGTCACGGGCTGGGTTTGGCCCCGGGGTGCGGCCAATGCTGGCACTCGGAACTCCCGACTGCCAACCTATGGCAACGGCCCTCCGCCACGGGCCTTTCAGGTGTTCGGTTGACCGAACCGCCATCCCGCTCCGCCTCCAGAGGGCAACGGGCTGGTGGCTTTCAAGGGGGTCGGGGGTTCTGGTCTGGTGGTAAGGTTGCGCCGCTTTGAGCGGGTCTGGAGATCCGCCTGTAGCGTCCCGCGTCCCCACCTCTTCCTCCTTATGGCAGCTGCTGCTTCCGCCGCTCCCGGCACCAAAGGCATCGTCAAGCAGGTGATTGGTCCGGTGCTTGACGTGGAGTTCCCGGCCGGCAAGCTGCCCAGGATCTACAACGCCTTGCGTATTGAAGGCAAAAATTCAGCCGGCCAGACTATTGCCCTGACGGCCGAGGTTCAGCAATTACTTGGGGACCACAGGGTGCGGGCGGTGGCCATGAGCACCACCGATGGGCTCGTGCGCGGCATGGATGCCATTGATACGGGGTCCCCGATCTGCGTTCCCGTCGGCGAAGCCACCCTGGGCCGCATCTTCAACGTGCTCGGAGAGCCCGTGGACGAACGGGGCCCCGTCAGCACTACCACCACGGCCCCCATCCACCGGGAAGCCCCCAAGCTCACCGACCTGGAAACCAAGCCCAAGGTGTTCGAAACGGGCATCAAGGTCATTGACCTGTTGGCTCCCTACAGGCAAGGCGGCAAGGTGGGCCTGTTTGGTGGCGCCGGCGTCGGCAAGACGGTGCTGATTCAGGAACTGATCAATAACATCGCCAAAGAGCACGGTGGTGTCTCCGTGTTCGGGGGCGTTGGCGAACGCACCCGCGAAGGGAATGACCTTTACGAGGAATTCAAGGAATCGGGGGTGATCAATGCCGACGACCTGACCAAATCCAAGGTGGCCCTCTGCTACGGCCAGATGAATGAGCCCCCCGGCGCCCGCATGCGGGTTGGGCTTTCGGCTCTGACCATGGCCGAGCATTTCCGTGATGTCAATAAGCAAGACGTACTGCTGTTCATCGACAACATCTTCCGCTTTGTGCAAGCCGGTTCAGAAGTCAGCGCCCTGCTGGGACGCATGCCTTCGGCCGTGGGTTATCAGCCGACCCTGGGTACGGACGTGGGCCAACTTCAAGAGCGCATCACATCCACCCTTGAGGGGTCCATTACGTCTATCCAGGCCGTCTATGTTCCGGCGGATGACCTCACCGACCCGGCCCCTGCCACCACCTTCGCCCACCTTGACGCCACCACGGTGTTGAGTCGCGGCCTGGCTTCTAAGGGCATCTATCCGGCGGTCGATCCCCTTGATTCCACAAGCACCATGCTGCAGCCTTCGGTGGTGGGAGATGAGCACTACCGCACCGCCCGGGCCGTGCAATCCACCCTGCAGCGCTATAAAGAACTCCAGGACATCATCGCGATTCTGGGTCTCGATGAACTTTCCGAAGATGACCGTCGCACCGTCGACCGGGCCCGCAAGATCGAAAAGTTCCTCTCCCAACCCTTCTTTGTGGCTGAAATCTTTACCGGTCAATCCGGTGAATACGTCAAGCTCGAAGACACCATCAAGGGCTTCAACATGATCCTTGCTGGTGAACTGGACGATCTTCCCGAGGCCGCCTTCTACCTCGTGGGCAACATCGATCAAGTCAGGGCGAAAGCCCAGAAAATCCTCTCCGAAGCGAAGGGTTGATCAATGACTTTCAATTTAAAGATACTTTCCCCCGACAAAAGTGTGTTTGATGGTGTCGCCGATGAGGTGATCCTTCCCAGCACTAGTGGCCAGATGGGAATTCTCACCGGCCATGTTTCCATGCTCACCGCCTTGGACGATGGGGTGCTGCGGGTGCGTGAAGGCACCACGTGGCAGTCCATCGCCCTCATGGGTGGCTTTGCCGAAGTCGACGCCAATGAAGTCACGGTGCTTGTCAATGGCGCCGAAATGGCCAAAGACATCGACCCCGCCCAAGCGGAACGGGAGCTGGAATCGGCGATCCAGGCCGCTGCAGCCTTGGAGAACCAGCCCACCAGCACCGCCAAGGTCAAAGCGCTACAAACTCTCTCCCAGGCCCGGGTCCGGGTCGCCGCCACTAAAAACCTGTAAGCGACAAACACTGCCAAGCGGGGAAATAAATCCGCTTGGTTTGACCCCACTAAAAAAGCCGGCCCCTAGGGCCGGCTTTTTTATGATCGAACCCCTGGCTGACTCAGGGGCCTACCTCAGGGCTCAAGCGGTTCCACAAAAGGTGACATCAGGGAATTTGAGCTTGGCCTCTTCCAGGGATTTACCCCGGCCCTCTTCCTGCCAGTAGTTGATCACCTCGGTGGCCTTGTTGAGGATCTCGACCCGCTCGTTATCGGTGATCCAGCTCTTGCGCTCCAGTTCTGTCTTGAGTGTTTCCCAGGCGTCTTCACGGGGCCAGAAGAAATAGGCCGTGAGGGGGCTGGGTCCGCCACCGACGATCTGATCCACCGCCAAAGCAACGTTGTCCGGCAGCCACAGGATCTTGAGGAGGAAGCGTCCCTCATCGGCCTTGGGGGTGTAGCCCGAGGGCACGCCATCTTCATCAATCGTGGCGGTGGCCAAGGCGGCACTGCCGCCGCGCAACACCGGCCGGCCCTGGGTCACCTCGCTGGCGGCCGTCGGATCGGCGACGTCATCCATTGCGGCAGCGATCACCGCCTCGTCACTGATCGTCTCGGCTGCTGTCATGGTCGGGGTGCTCAAGGCAGAAGGACAAACACCTAATCTACCAGTCTCGCTGCAATGGCTCCCTGAGTCCCCGCGCCCTGGTTCTCTTCGACATTGATGGCGTCATCCGGGACGTAGGCGGCAGCTACCGCCGCGCCCTCAGCGAAACCGTCCATCACTACAGCGGTTATCGCCCCTCAGCCGCTGAAATCGATGCCCTCAAGGGCGAAGGCCTTTGGAACAACGACTGGGAAGCCTCCCTCGAACTGCTGCGGCGCCGAGGAACCTGCTCCCCCCTTCCGGCCTTCGATGCCATTGTTGCGGTCTTCAGCGAGGCCTACTTTGGCGGTGACCCCCATGGGGATCCCGCCACCTGGACGGGCTTCATCGGTAACGAACCCTTGCTGGTTCCTTCAGAGTTCTTCAACAGCCTCAGCGCCGCCGGCTTTGCCTGGGGGTTTGTCAGTGGTGCCGAACCGCCTTCCTGCCGCTACGTGCTTGAGCAACGCCTGGGGCTGGTCGACCCACCCCTGATCGCCATGGGGGATGCCCCCGACAAACCCGATCCCCAGGGGCTGCTGCGGCTCACGGAGTTTTTGCTGGGCCGCCACGAGGCTCCAGCCCTTGGCCCCCTGGCCCCACCGGTGGCCTATCTGGGCGACACGGTCACCGATGTCTTCACCCTGCAACGGGCCCGCCAGGAGGTGCCAGAACAACGCTGGCGGGCTCTGGCGGTGGCACCGCCCCACTTGCACGGGGCCGAAGCACAGGCAGCTCGGGAGGGATACGAAGAGCAGCTGTTACAGGCCGGAGCCGAGGTGATTCTGACCAATACCACCGAAGTGATCGAAGCCATGGAGGCCTGGTTAGGGGAAATCGACCCGGAGCGAACCGCCCTGGAAGTCAGCGGGCCATGATGACCTGCCCCTGAAGGTCTGATCCACCATGGCGGCCGAAAATCGACGCTTTCGACTGGTCGATCGCCATGGAGAGCCCCATCCCATCCTGGACGACCACTTTGACTCCTTGGAAGAGGCCTGGGACCTGGCCCGGGAGTGGAGCCAGCAACAGGGCGGCACCATCAACGATGGAGCCCTTGAGGAGATCGGCATTGAGGTGAGTACGGGTTCTGGGGCCTGGCGCCGCCTGGGGACTCCTGCGGCCGCACCCAGTCCGGAAGCGTGATGCCGAACTGGCAGCTAAGGGCGTAGCAATTCGCTGGCGACCAGATCAACCGCCTCCGGCCGGGCCATTAATTCGTGATGGGCCAGGTGGAGGGGGAAGGCCAAGCGACCGCCGACGGGCAAGACGGCGGTCCAGCCGGGCACAACCATCACATCGGCCACGCAATAGATGCTGCAGCAGTCAATGGTCGCCAGGGGGCCGGGATCCCCATTCAATCGCCGCAACAAATCGCTGCCCAGCTTCATGTCGGCCACCGAAGCCAGGGGCCAGCGGGGCCACACCTGGGCCGCCAGAGTGCCCTGCTGGGGACTGGCCACACTGGTGAAACGCCTCACCCGCTGGTAGCCCCCCTGCAATTGGATCCAGGTGCGGCTGATCAGCCCGCCCATCGAGAACCCCATCACATCCAGGGTCTGATCGGGACCAAACTCGGCCTCAATGGCTTGATTCAGTTGGGCCGCCAGCTCTTCCAGGGGCACCACACCCAGACCATGGGGCAAATGGGGGCTGAAGGGGGTGCCGCGGCGGCCGGCCAGGCTGCGCTTGAGGGTGTTGAAGAGGTCAGGCGTGTCCCAGAGGCCATGCACCAGCACCAAGGGGGGGGGAGACGACATCAAGCGGTGATCCAGATGGCGGCGGGCGATGGGCCTAGACATCCCCATCCTGGCCACGCCAAGCCGGCCCATGGGGGACGACAAGGGGCCAGGGTGCAGGCAGCCCATGGTTTTCTGCCTTAAATTTATTGGAAGGCTGGATCAAGCCACCTTTCTTTCCAGGGCCACGGCAGACCTAACCGTCGATGGCGACGGTCTGGACCCCCTAACTCCTGAAACCGGGACGGTCCAGCATCCGATCCTGGACCGGTACCTTCGCCTTGACCTTGATGAGCCTCCCTGGATCGCGGCCTGGCCATGGTGAAAAGCACAATGCCAGCCGGGTCGGTTGGTTAAGGGCCGTGGTCCTGGGGGCCAATGACGGAGCCATCTCCGTCGCCAGCCTGGTGGTGGGAATCTCCGCTTCAGGCGCCTCCAGGGACCAGATCCTGCTCTCCGGACTGGCGGCGACCGTGGCCGGCGCCGCCTCGATGGCCGCGGGCGAATTCGTCTCGGTGCAATCCCAGGCCGATACCGAAAGGGCCGACCTGGCGAAGGAACGACTGGAATTGCAACTCGATCCCGCCGGCGAACTCGCCGAACTGACGAGTATCTACATCTCCCGGGGCCTGGATCCCGAGCTGGCCCAGCGGGTGGCCGAACAACTGAGCCAGCACGACGCCCTAGGGGCCCACGCCCGCGATGAACTCGGTCTGAGCGAAGTGTTGCGGGCCCGACCAATACAAGCCGCCGGGGCCTCCGCCGCCAGCTTCCTGATCGGGGCCCTGCTTCCCCTGATCACCATCCTGTTCAGCCCCGCCAACCGCATCACCGAGGTCACGACCGCCGCGGCCCTGGTGGCGTTAGTGGCCCTGGGGGCCCTGTCCGCCCAAGCCGGCGGATCATCCCGGCGTCGCAGTGCCCTGCGCATGCTCTTTTGGGGGGCCCTGGCCATGGGGCTGACGGCACTGGTGGGTCACTGGTTTGGTGCCGTGGTCTGACTACCGGCGATCTCGGTAACCCTTAGATCGACGATCTGGGGCACCGGATCAGAGCTCAAGCTGGCCAAACCCTTTGCGGACAAAATTTGCCAGATGGCCGCCTGAACAGCACTGCATATCTCTGGCTGATTAATCGGATCATTGATCATAAAACGTAAGGCATAGATACTTGACACCGAACTGGTAGCATCACCTATTTTCAAAAGCAAAGTCCGGGGAGGTGGATCACGGAGGACTCCATCGATTGAGGAAGCTGATTTCTCCATGAGCACCATGATTTCACCTGGATTTAGATCTGGAGGCACCGGCACCCTGACTTCACAACGACGGAAAGGATCGCCACGTGTGTAGGTAATAGTTGTATTTGAAAAGAAAGTTCGGTTTGGAATCACAAGCTCAGCATTATCACATTCACGCCAAAGGGTGGTCGCCCTGAGATTTTGATATCGCACCTCACAGGCCTCACCATCAATGGACAACTTCTCTCCTGGTCGAACAGAACCTTCGAACAATATCCAAACTCCACTAATAAAATCAGAGGCAATTTCCTTGATACCGAAACCAATACCCAAGGAGAGACCACCAGCAACAGCAAGCAGGGCCGTGGAATGCACTCCGAGTCGATGCACACTCCAAAGCAAGCCCATCGCCATTAGTAGATAACGGATAACCAAAGCCGTGGCTTTCATGGTTCCTTCACCACTCAACAAAAGATGTTGAATGAAGCGCGCCAGCAGTTTGGATGGAGGCCCAGACGCGACCAAGGCAAGGTAACCTACCGAAAAAGCCATTACCAAGTCACCTACATTGATATCGCTACCTAAAAAGTGCCCTACCGATATGAGAGCCATATCCTCAGGACTATCCAGAGAACGCAGCAATGTCATTAAACCAAAAACCAGATAGGAAGGTCGAAGGACCTGGATCTCCAATTGTCCCAACTCGGAGCGATGCAGGGATTTAACGAAAAAATGATGCAAGCCATCCAGACCATACCAACCGCCCAAGAACACCACGAGATCGAGAATCAACCGAAATGGATAGCCCGCAACAGCCAAACCAAAGCCCAGACTGCCAAGGGTCAACAGCTGCACCCATCGCCTCACCCAAAAGGTTCTTCCTGCAACCGGCCAGCGCCGCTGCACAAAACCAAGACTGGTCACAGCGATAAGAATCAACAGCAGCTGGGAGACAACGGCACCCCGCTGCAAATAACCCAGCCAACCAACCACTTCCTGGAATAGCTCTTTCATGGCAACCGTGATGAAGCAGGTCGCAACATTTCAATCAAGGCGTCGGTTGCCTTGGGCGTTTCGATCTCACCATAAATAAAACGATTCAGAACATTCTGCATCTGTCCGTTACTGAAAATACCAGCATTCACAATCTTCTGGTTTAATTGACGATTCACACTGGACTGGAGATTCGAGGCCACCAACGCCTTTAGGATAGGAGATGGATCAGTCTCCAGATTTAAATTAGTCAAAGCGGATAGCTCCTGCTGGCTGCGCATGGCAACGGCCCGCTGACTGACAGGGTTGATCCCGAATACAAGGAAGGCCCTGGCGATGCGCCTCTGATTCGGGCTGGAATTGACCCCAAGGGCAATGACCCGTTTGTTGGTGTAGGGACTCGCAGGCCCCCCGGGCCCCGAGGGCAGGGGGGCCACCGCCAACGCTGGTCCCAGTTGGCGCCGCAGCCGATCGAATTCATAGCCACGGCAGGGCATCCAATCCAGACGGCCAGCGCCCATATCCTCAAGCAGCCCATCCTGGGAGGCCTGAAAAACCGCCCGCTGCTGTAGTCCAGGGCTCCGCAGCCAGGCAAGCCAAGTGGCGATTGGCTGCTTCAGGGTCGCTGTCAGTGGCTGACCTGAAGCAATCGCCGTGGCACTATCCAAGGCCCCCAAAGAGCCCAGGCTCCAGGACAATTCACTGAACTGCATCGACAAACCGATCCGAGCCTGGGATGCAGGGGCCAGTAATTCCTGGATAGTGGTTGGAGGCGTCGGTAATCGCTTGCGGTTATAACAAGCCACCTGGGGGAAAAGGCCAATGGGGAGGCCCAGGAAGCGACCATCCCCAAGATGCAGTTGATGCAAGGCACCCTGATCCAGGTGCGCCAGCTGGCCCGGTGGGTAGGTCTGGGGATTGATCAGTTTGTGTTGCTGGAGGGCCATCGCTGTTTCCCCTCGCGCAATCACCACATCCGGGGATAGACCGGCCCGATTGCGGCGGAGCAGGACATTGCTCAAATCGGATTCGGGCAGGGTCTGAACCTGAACCCGCACCTGGGGATGAATACTCCGAAAACCATCCAGCAAGATCGCCAGACGGTTTTCGGCATCTTTCTTAGTGAGGCTGTCAAAGCGTTCGTCTGGGCTCAGGCCGACCAACACAAAAATCTGCCCCTGTAAGGCATCCTTCCGGGGCAGCCCTTGGACCCACTGAGACGGACGACACCCCGACAACCCCATCAGCATCGAAGCGATCACCACCCCAACCAAGGGGCGGTTACGGCAAAAACAGGGATGGCTCCGAGGCGGCTTCACAGCGAGCCATCCAAGGCGCAGCACAGGGGGGCCATGGCGAGACCTTGAACCGGATCAGGGACGCTCAGTCTTCGGGATACAGCAAAGAAGCCAGTTCCTCCGGATCCACGTCGTAGACCCGCGCCAGGGTTGTCTCGATGGCACTGGTCACCACATCGGGCAAAAACCGCATGGCGTTAAGGGCATCGTCGGCGATGTCCTCGGTCAGCAGGGGGTCGCCGCCGAGTTTCTCATCATTGATCACGGCCATCACCCAGCTCTGGTAGGCGGTCACCAGATCAGCGAACTCAAGCTCGGGATCATTGAAATCGATGGCCATGGGTCCTCTCCTGGAGGTCACTCCCTGCAGTTTGCCCGCTGACGGCGAGGATGGCTTGATGTCATCTTCGCCCCCTCCCCCATCCACCATGGCCGGGACCGAACTCCAGGGGGAGGCTTCGGCCCTGCAGGCGGGCCTGTTTCGCTTCGCAATCCAAGAATTGGTCCGCCAGCACCGCACCAGCTTTCCCCCCCTCTGGACCGCGGAAAGCTGGGCCAAACTACTGATCTGGCTGGCCCTTAATAGTGGCAGCTCCGCCGATGGGGCGGCCCTGCAGCAATTCGCCGACGCCTTGGGGACTCCCCTGGCCTTGCGACTGCGCCGCCTCTTTTTTGAGCGCGAATTGGAGGATCTCAACCTCCTGATCAAGGCCGATCCAGCCGAGCCCCATGTGCTCGTGCTGCCCCTTGATCCCCGGGAGACCCCCGAGGTGCTGCCGGGCCTTGCGGCCGAGGGACTGCAAAGGACAGGCCTGGAGCCCCTGGTGGTGGCCGATCGCCTGGCCTGGCAAGCGGCAGAGGGACTGGTGGCCATCCCCTGGGCCTGAGGGGAGATTCCAATCATCTGCATGAAGAATTGGCAACGACTGCTCTTTTCAGCGTGGCGGCGTCGCTGCAAGTGAGCATCATCGGAAGGTCTTGCTCTGATGCGTTGCCCAATCCGCAGCGACGGCCTCTAGCCCTGGCGGGAGGAACCCTCATCTCCCTCCTCGCCCTGATCACCGGCCTGGGAGCGCCCACTGCCGCCCGTGCCGAAACCGTGGTGGAGCGGGTGGCCCGCACCGGCGTGCTCACCCTGGGCGGTCGCACCGACATGATCCCGAGCTCCTACGTGGATGCCAACGGTCAACTGGTCGGCGTCTCCCTGGATGTGGCGACCCGCATCGCCGCTGAGCTGGCCCGGTATCTCAACAAACCCATCCGCGTTGATTTCCGCCGCGTCGACAACCCCGACGCCCTGTTCAAGCTGGTGAGCGAAGGGGAGGTGGACCTGGCCTGCGGGGTGCAGTTCACCTGGGAACGGGAAATGTATGCGGACTACACCCTTCCCTACAGCCTTTCCGGCATCCGCTTGCTGACCCGCAACGCTTCCCTCAATGGCAGTCCAGAGGGCTTGGTGGGCAAGCGGATCGGTGTCCTGAGCGGCAGCCTCAGCGAAGCGCGGATCAAGGACCTGCAACCGAAAGCCAACCTGGTCCCCCTGAACGACCTGCAGAGCGGTGTGCGCTCCCTGCTGGCCGGCCGCCTCGATGCGGTGGCGGGTGACTCCCTCACCCTGGCAGGCACGTTGACGGCCTTTACGGGCAGCCTTCCCAAGGGCACCACCCTCGATCTGGTCCCCCGGGAGCCCTACGGCCGCTATGGGGTGGGTTGCATCCTTCCTGAAAACAATTCCACCTTCCGCAACCTGGCCAACCTGGCGGTGGCGGGATTGCTGCAGGGCTATCTCGATGGGGACCCCTCGGCATCGGCCACGGTGAATCGCTGGTTCGGACCCAGCGGCATCCTGCAGCTGCCACCGGAACTCATCCGCAGCTTCTTTGAATCGGTACTGTTCTCGGTGGAACGGGTGGGAGCC
>Ga0194059_1000335_pt1 | contig 22883 bp, 22 predicted proteins | sample SepL6211m_MetaG_FD_163426 | JGI IMG/M metagenome (GOLD analysis project Ga0194059, IMG submission 163426) | Anoxic zone freshwater microbial communities from boreal shield lake in IISD Experimental Lakes Area, Ontario, Canada - Sep2016-L626-11m | ecosystem: Environmental > Aquatic > Freshwater >... | reverse complement strand
TAAACTTAAAATTAACTACAATTTAACAAGCACAAAAGCAAGATCAGAGTTTGGTTATTTCTTCAACATAGTATTCTCACTTTTTGGCTTAATTACAGAGAATTATTGAGTTTCGGTATTGGGGTTTGAAAGGGATGAAAACTACAAGAGATATATAAAATTAGCCGAAACTTGGAAGGATTTAAATATTGAATCCTGGTTTTTAGTGAGAGAGATTTTGCATCGAAAAAAATCGATATTAATAGAAAACGACTTTCCTCCAGTAGGTCTACCTGAAGGAGTAAAAGTTTACACTTTCTGGATAAATAAACATGAATTATCAGATGCTGATCAAAATGAACAAAATTATAAATTAATTTTAAAAGAGCATCTAGCAGCAGAAGGTATCGTCCCAAATAATTGTATTTATTATATGAGAGATCAATCTCAAATGTCGATTCCTCAATACCCACATTTCCACGTCTACATAAATACAAAAGACAACTCAACCACTACCCCAACACCACACCTCTCTCCTCAACACTCAATCCATAAAGCTCAAACACCAACTCATCAATCTGAGATTCCAAAGAAGCCGTATCAAAAGCCGCATCTGAAAGATTCCCCTCGATGAGGGGTGGCAGCGAAGCTGACGGGGTGTTTCCAACATTTTTCATTAAAATAATCCTCTCCACCAGCCCCTCAATCCTCCCCGCAATCTTCTGTTTTTCATGAGTATCTAGGAGTGGGATAAATAACTTTCTAACATTTTTTGGCTTTACTTCAGCAAATGTCCTTCCACCTTCCTGTGTGAAGTTAGAATAAATGAACTGATTGAGAGAAGAATTAAGAATTCCTAAAACTAAATTATAAGAAAAAGGTGAGCCAGTTTTAAGCTTTAAAACTAAAATACTATTAAGTACAAAAAATCCTTGATTATCATAAGTTGCAATAATCTTATCTGAAGTTTGCCTCATTATTATCTTTTCCCCTGTGAAAAGGCCTACATACCGAGGCCAGTGCAAGCACCAATAGGGAATCATACCCTTGACCGTTTCTCTTTTCATTTTTAATTGCTCCTCATACTCACTCAAATAATTGGCAGCATTTTGGTACTTCTCAATTTGAACAGATTTGTTCATATATAAAAGTAAATTGTCAGTATAGTTAATAGAGTATTTACCTAATTCTCCGCCTACCAAGACTTTCTTAAGTAAATCACTTTCTAAATTTAAATCTTTAGCTTTTGTTTCTGAGATTCTAAAAATCTTGTCTCCCCCTGTGGAAATTCCACTAGCCATTTCCTCAACTATATCATCAACCAATACAGATTGATTTTTAACTTTTTCAATTATTTTAATTGCTTCACTTGAAACACCAAAAATAAAACTTGGAATTTTTAGTAAATCGGTATTACTAATCTTTTGAATTTTATCTGAATTAAACAAATTCTTTGGATCTTTTCCCCAGTTTCGATAATCAGCATAGCTTAAATCGAATTTCCCTTGATTCTGTTTTTGAAATAAATATAAGCAAGTTGGAACATTTGCATCATCAAAAATATTATCTCCTAAATTATAAACAAAATCGACTTTCTCTTGTGTCAAAATTAATTTGCGGGTTTTTTCAAACTCATTTTGAAACAGTAAGTTATTTGGAACTATGAACGAATTAAAACCATTTTCTCGTAATAGTTGTATTGATCTTGAAATAAAATAGTTAAAAGTATCGGGAGTTCTAAGGTGGACATCTTCATAAATTATTTTAAATAGTGCCTTAGAATCATCATCTAAATCTACCCCATACGGTGGATTCCCCACCACCACGTCAAAACCAACAAAGCCTCCCTCGTCATCCAGCACTTCTGGAAACTCAAACCTCCACTCAAAGGCGTTGTGGTAGATTGGATTTACTTTTAGATCTTGAATTTGCTTTTCTAATTCTTTTTTCCTGCTTTCTAGCTGCTTTTTTAGTTTACCTTCCAGCTCAAATAAATCTTCATTTAGCTCTTTTTCCACTTTTTCTAGCTCTAGGTATTTTTTATCATTTTTGGGTAGCTCCGATTCAAAGTCCTGCTTGATTTTATCTAGTTCTTTTCTAATTTGCCACTTTACTTGTTTGTCTGAGGTTGCCTGATACTGGCTAATTTTAGCTTTGTAGTCACTAATACTCCAATCTATTTTTTTCAAAAAACTTTTGGCCGGCGTATCTAGGCTAAACCTGGAAATTAGCGAGTTACCACACTTGATATTGATGTCGATATTGGGAAGTGTTTGTAAATACCGCCCTGATTTAACACCGCTTTCTGAGTCCTCTGATTTGCTGTAATAAGCATTTTTTAACAGTTCAATCCATAGTCTAAGCTGGCAAATTTTTACTGAATTTTGATTTATATCCACCCCAAACAGACAGTTTTCAATGATCTTTTGTTTCTGATCAAAAATAGTTTTTTGCACTCTGCTGCTTTCTACGCTTGCCGGTTTGTATTCAAAAATATTGCCCTCTTCATCAAAAATTATCAGTTCATCATTTTCCACCACAATTTCGTAGTCTCGTAGGGTCTTGCCATTTTCATCCTGTAAAATTTTCAGGCTACTTTTGGCCAAAATTATTTCGTTTAAAACGGACACCAAAAAATGACCACTACCCACAGCTGGATCCACAATTTTTAAGGAATCTATAATTTGATTAGCTTCCAGTTTATCCTCAATTTTATCATACAACTGCTCAAAACTGAGGCAGTTCCAACCCTTTTGCTGGTTAAACTTGGCTACAATTGCCTTTTGCACAGTAGTGCGTGCCATGTAGCTAGTGATAAATCCAGGGGTAAAAAAGGAGCCATCTTTATAGCCATTAATTTTTTCAAAGATCAGGCCCAAGACACTGGCGTTAATAATAGCCTTACTTTCATCCACCACTTCCTCGCTACCAGCAGTACTACCAAAATCGTAAGCCTCCAAAAAGCTCAGTAAATAATCCAAAATCCTTAGTTTACCAGTTTGTTTTCGCCCCTGATTATTTTTCAAAATGGTACTTGGATAGACTTCGATTTCCTGATTACTATTTAGATTATCAATGCCAAAAATTTCCGACTCCAAAGTTGTCGGTTCAAACAGAGAACTATTTAGATACGGTACAAAGCCAAATTTGGTTTTAAATTCATCGCTTCTAACAGCTTCCTTTTTAGCCAGTACTTGAAAGAATAAATCGTTAAGCTCATCAAAACCTGTTATTTTAGAGCTGGATAAAAACTTAAAGCTTATATCTTTGTTAAAACTGACCAATTGACCTTCCAGTAGCTTTAAAAATAGAATTCTATTAATCCAAGTGATGCTAAGTTCTAAACCGACTGTAAACAGCTGTTCTTGCTCATCCAGACCATACTGGTTTAAACTATCCAAACTATAAAGCTTGTTGGAATTTTCAATTTTGATAATCGCGTTTTCAAGTAAGGACCCAGATTGTCGCTCTGTCGCTTTTCGCCCAATCAATTTCTTTCCCTTATCGGCCTTTTCTTCCAGTCCCATTATATGCAGTAGCTCATGATAAAAGCCACTATTGAGGCTATTTGAGTCATTAGCCACAGGCTTTTTAAGTAAGAAAAATGGTGAGAAAATCTTGTACAGGTTTAAAACTAAAGATTTATCCGCTACAAAAGGCTGATTTACCGGATGCAGGTTAAAATAAACAAAAGGTAAATTTTGCTGATGCTTATCTATGTAACCCTTAGCAATTTTAGTATAAAAATCAGCAGTAGAGTCTCCAATCAAACCTTTATTTTTAAAGTTTCTAAAATCCCGTAGCAAGTCCTTATCGCTGCCAAATATTTTATTAAATTCCAAGGCATCAAAAATATACCAGCTGTAGCAATCGGTAATGATAAGGTTTTTGAGCTCCAAATTTTTATTCTCCACAGTCTCCTCCAAAAAATAATACAAGAGCTCCTGCATCGCCTTGCAGTTGAGATTATCCGTGGTCGGCATTTCAGCTCTTATCAGGGGCTTTTTAGCCTCAATAAGGACTTCGACCTTAGATTTTTTTTCCAAGCTGTATATAGCCAAATCCTTGCGTCCATAAGTATTTACCGGATTATCATTGTAAAAGCTCTTGTTTAAAAACTCAATCAGCCAATTTTTATTATGCTCCTCGCTCTCCTGCGGATTGATAATGTCCACAAACTTCTGCAGCTCAATCTCAAACAAAGCCAAATCCTGGCTAAAAATTTTCTGCTTTTTAAGCAAGGCTCCAATGGCCTGTTTAGGTGTTTTAACAAGAGTCAGCATAAATGGTCAAATATGCCAAACTTTTAAGGGTGTAGTGTATTTTGTAAAGTCTTAACGCAAACACCTAGCCTTCCTGAAAGCCAAGAACCCTCGCCCAATGGGAGAGGGCAGGGTGAGGGGTACAAAACCCGACACAAAATCTAGGCTTTAAAACGCAAACTTAAAACCTACAAAACACCCCGTTGTTTTAAGATTATAGCACTTCTAATTGATGTGGTAATAACTGCAGTTCTGAAACGTTCAGGTTCATCGCTAAAATTTCTAAATTCATAAGCCATTGAAGGAATTCGCAAAATTATATCATCCAAAGTTACACCTAGATTATCAAGGGTTTTGCCAGGATACTTATCTGCAAACTTTTTAGCAAAAATCGAATCGATCAATTCCTGAGAGGTTATTTTTTCTATTTCACTGGCTTGATCTTGTAGCTCAGGTGATAATACGACTTCAGGCAGTTCATCTTGTGAACTATCTTGACTTCTGTTGTATGTAAATTGGGGTTCTGTCATAGACTCTAAAGATTAAACTTTTTTCTTAATAAGGTCAATTTAGCAAATAACAGTTTACAAAACTCATGGCTAAATTTAGCATTACCCCCAACAAAAAATACCCCTTTCGGGGTAAATTAAGTCTACATTAGTTATTACCACTAAAAAGACTAGTGACTTTACTTAAAGCTTGTACTTGTAAATCACCAGGTAAAACTCCAATCACCCCTATAATTTCAGCTTTAGAAATGGTCATAAGCTTATGCAGTCTGACTGCAGACTTGTGGTTTAGACCAGTGTTTTCAAATTCTGGATCTTTTTTATCAATAATTAAGTCGCTATCAAGTTTTTCATAAGGGATTTTACTGGTTATATAAGCAATTATCACCTCATCAAATTTACCAATAGAATTGGTTAAACATAAAACTGGTCTAATCTTGGTTTGATCTAGCTTATCTGCATATGGAAAGGCAACACCAACTATTGAAAATTTTAACATATGACATTTTAATCAATTGGCTTTAGTTTTAACGGATCAAAATTATCTAACTCGTCAGTGTCATAACTAAATGAAAGTTTGGATTTTTCAGCCCAAGCCCTCTGTTCGTTATCTTTTTGCTGTTTTTGCCATTTAAGATAGGGTACAAGGACTAATAGCGGCTTAGAGTTGCTGACGACCACAACTTCTTCATTGGTGTTTTCTAGGTTTTTAGCTAATTGCAAAAATTCCTGTCTGACTTGAGATATTGAAGATATTGTAATAGACATATATATGTGACACTAAATTAAACTGTACATTTCATTGTACAAAATAGATCTATCGCTGTCAAATTTCCCCAACAAAAAATACCCCTTTCGGGGTAAATTAAGTCTACTATTATCTTGCTAATAAAGTATTAATATCTGGAGTTGATTTTAACTTCTGTACGGGAAACTATAACAATTAAATTAATTATAGATTATAAACAAAAGTAAGTAACTATTTGCTAATTACTACCATAGACACTATCTATGGATTTTATATATATTATTGTTCGTTGTAAAAGTAACTCCTTAAAAAGGAGATGATCCATCCACAGCTTCCGCTACGGATGCCTTGTTACGACTTCAATCCAGTTACTAGCTTCGCCTTCCATCCCCTGTAAAAGAGGACTTTGGGGCGCATCTAATTTCCAGACCGTGACGGGCAGTGTGTACAAAACCTGAGAACGTATTCACCGCGACGTGGCTGATTCACGATTACTAGCAATTCCAGCTTCATGGAGTCGAATTGCAGACTCCAATCTGAACTGAGGGAGGTTTTAGGGGATTTGCTAAGGGTCACCCCTTTGCTGTCCTGTTGTACCTTTCCCATTGTATCATGTGTGCCGCCCTGGGTGTAAGAGACACGCTGACCTGACATCATCCGAACCTTCCTCTAGATTAAACTCTAGCAGTCTCCTTAGACATTAAATAACTAAGGATTCGGGTTGCGCTCGTTACCGGACTTAACCGAACACCTCACGGCACGAGCTGACGACGGCCGTGCATCATCTGTGTAATAGTCCCGAAGGAGGGACTGGCTTTCGCCAATCTTTCACATACATGTCAAACCCAGGTGAGGTTCCTCGCTTACTCTCGAATTAAGCCACATGATCCACTGCTTGTGCAGGTTCCCGTCAATTCCTTTGTGTTTTAACCTTGCGGTCGTACTATACAGGCGGAGTATTTAACGCGTTAGCTACGACACTAGATGTACAAACACCTAATATCTAATACTCATCGTTTAGGGCGTGGAATACCGGGGTATCTAATCCCGTTCTCTCCCCACGCTTTCGTCCTAGCAGTGTCAAGAAGCACCCAGTAGCCTGTTTACACTTTCGGTGTTCCCCTACATATCAACGGATTTCACCCCTACTTGTAGAGTTCCAGCTACCCCTTTGCTCTTCTAGTAAAGTAGTTTCTAAAGCAAACACGGGGTTGAGCCCCGGTCTTTCACTTCAGACACACTAAACAACCTATCGGAACGCTTTACGCCCAGTGAAACCGGATAACGCTTGGGGTCTCTGTATTACCGCTGCTGCTGGCACAGAGTTAGCAACCCCTTTCTAATAGTCTCTTCATTTTTTTAGTAGACTACCACAGCAGTTTACAACCCTAAGGGCCTTAATCCTGCACGCGGCATAGCTCGGTCAGGCTTGCGCCCATTGCCGAAAATTCCTCACTGCTGCCACCCGTAGGTGTCTGGACCGTGTCCCAGTTCCAGTGTGGCTGGTCATCCTCTCAGACCAGCTATCCGTCTTAGGCTTGGTAGGCTATTACCCCACCAACTACCTGATGGAACGCAGGCTTCGCTTTTAGTGCCTTGCGGCTTTAATCTTGCGATCACATTGAGTATTACCTAATCTTTCGACTAGCTATCCTCAGCTAAAAGGGAATTCCTACGCGTTACTCACCCGTCTGCCACTCGCCGACATTTTGTATTGCTACAAAACTCGCTGCCGTTCGACTTGCATGTGTAAAGCTTGCCGCCAGCGTTTATCCTGAGCTAGGATCAAACTCTCAAAAAAGCAGTAATTAACAAATAGTTACTTACTACTGATTATAATGGTTATTAAAAAATTTAAGCGTTATTGGTTTCTCGTACGTAATTTATGAATCTTTAATATTTTTAGTATTTCAGACCACAATTATAAAATTAAGAATCAACTCCAGATGTAAAAGACCACTTAGCAAGATGTTGAAGTAGCTTGATAGTATTAGTAAGAAAAATTAGACTTTGTCAAGTATATTTTGCTTTTAGGGCTAGATTCCACTTTCCAGCATTGATGGTAAGTCCACCTCCTTCGGGCATGAATTGACTGAAAGACTTAAAATCCAGTCAATAGTTTGGGTAACTTCTTTGTAAGGAATTTTAGTGGTAGACTCTATATTTTTCTCTGAAAGATCAGCATTGGGCACACTTAATTCAGTTTGTAATCCTCCAATATTCAATACGGAAACAGCAACTCGATCTTTTTTTAAATAATTTCTCAAAGAATGCGTTAAACCTCTAAGTCCAAATTTTGAAGCTGAATAGGCAACCCAATCAGAGCTTGTGTTTTCGAGTCCAGCGGTGGAACCAATCAAAATTATGTTGGCTTTTTTTGATAGCCTTAAATTTGGAATCAAATTTTTGATAATCAGTATAGCTGAGGTTAAATTAACTTGTATAATATTACTCAAATTTTCATCAGATTCATTTTCAAAATCAAATTCTTCCCAGATACCAGCATTATAAATTATTGTATCCAAAGACTGAAGACCTATAGTCTTGTAAATGATGTTTAAGTTTTTATTTTTAGCTAAATCTGCCTGAATTGGAACAATTCTAAAATCTGTGCCCAAAAGGTCTATTTTTGTTCTTGAAACTGTAAAAACAGTATCTCCTACGTCAGGAATACTTTGTAATATACTTTTCCCTAAACCTTTAGACGCTCCAACTATCAAAATATTTCTTGGCATTTTAATCTGTTAGTTAAAGATTTCCCTAATAGTTGCATCAACCAAGATTTTCATAGTATCAAATATCTTTAATTTGTCATGTTTTGGGATCAATAGCTGTAAATCAGTACAAGCCAAAGCAACGCAATCAACATTTTCTTTTTCAAAATCATTTATTATTTCAATAAGTTCCTGTCTATCCTTATTATTTTGTCTACCATTAACTAAATTTAGAATAAATTTACCCATTTTAACACGCTGGTAGTCATTTGGAGTAACATAACTAATACCATTTTGGCTTAAACTATTTTCATATACTTTATTTTCTATAGTTGCAGAAGTTGATACAATTCCAACTTTTTTGTAGTTGCTTTCTTTTAAAAATCTAACAGTTTCTTCTACAATGCTTAAGACAGGAATATTAACAGACTCTCTGATTTCGTTTATAAAAACATGCAGTGAATTACAAGGCATTACAATAAAACCCACACCTGCTTTCTCAAGTCTTTTAGCTTCTGTGGTTAAATATGGAATATATCTTTCTTTTCCAGTGTTGTGCGATATTAAATCTTCCTCAACTTGATATGCTAAAGGAACGCTTGATACAACAATACCTGGTCTTTGTATTTTAGAAATGCTTTGGCATCCAAAAACAACATCTAAATAAAACTCTGATGTTGTTTCAGGCCCTAGACCACCAATTATTCCAACGGTTTTCATATTCAAAATATTAAATTTACTTTACTAATGAGTATATTCAAAGTAATATCAGATCCTTTTTTCTTTCACAAAAATAATAAAACAGCATTTTGATTATATCGGATTGGCAATTATAAGTAAAAAGGCCTTTTAAATCTTCAACTTTTTAGTAATCGAAGTTCCATTTTTTTGAAAATACAAATACTCTATCTTGAAAAAATATAGGAAATATCTGGCTATAAAGTAAAACAAGACAAGTCCCCAAATTGCAAGTAAAATCACCCAAAATCTAGCTCCTAAAAACCCAACGCTAAGTTGTCTAACTAAAAACCAGACGTCGCCAAGGACTCCAATCCAGATAATATTGTCTCCCCAAAAATTAAACTTTAGATTTAGCGGATGCTCCTGGCTAAGATAACTAGAAACAATCTTTAAAAGCACACCTATAGTAAATATGACTGTGAATACGCTTAGAAAAAACCAAAAAAAGTAGGTACCTTTGTCAATTACAGGTGTAGAGGATAAATCTCCAGCTATACCACTGAACCAGTACTCAAGTTTTGTGAAACTTTCCCAGTGTATTTGGGGCATAATTAGCTATTTTTAAGTAATTCTTTTATTAATTTCACGTGCTTTTTGGTAATACCAGCAAAGTCTTCAATCTCATCAATTTTAGCGTCTAATTCTGCTTTAGTTTTAACATCATTTTTCTCTAAAATCTGGACTAAATCTTCTGGTAAGTCTAGCTCAGAAGCAATTTTTACTTCTTCAACATCTTTTTTGTTAGCTTTAGCTGGCTTTTCAATTTCAGGGGCAGTAACTGATAAGCTTGACCTTATTTTCTCGTATAAATCGTTAATGAAGTCTAAAACAAAAGATACAACCTCTGATCCTGTAACACTTGAATCAGTTTCGAAGTTAATTTCCAACTTATCGTAATCTGTTCGATCCCCTACACGAACCTTTTGAACATCAACTTTAACACTCTGTACAGGAGAAAATAGGGCATCAACTAAAATGTGTTGAGGGTTTAGATTGGAAACAAAATTAATTTTTTCTACTGGTAAGTATCCAACACCTCTTGAAACTTCAATTTCAATATTTAAAGGAATATCCTTACTTAAATAGCAAACATATAGGTCTGAATTAACGACTTCAATTTTGGAATCTGATTTAAACTCTGAAGCTCGAACTTCTCCTTGCTTGTTTTTTGTAAGTTTAAGCAAAACTTTATCGTCATCACCTAAAAGTTTAACTCTTAAAAGCTTAAGATTTAGAACCACTGTCATGGCATCTTCGACTACACCATCAATTGCTTGATACTCATGTGTGATATCGTTTATTGTGATTCTAGTAACCGCGAAACCTGGAACTGAAGACAAAAGTACACGTCTAATTGAGTTTCCCAGTGTGTGTCCATAGCCTGGCAGTAGTGGCTGGATTGTAAAAGTGAAATTATTTGCAGTATTTTCAACCAAACTTGATTTAATGGGTGGGAAGGCAATTGCTGATTGTTGGATCATAGATTATTTTGAGATGAATTGATTTGAAAATTTTAGTTTTTATTGGTGGGTATGACAGGATTCGAACCTGTGACCTCCTCATTATCAGTGAGACGCTCTAACCAGCTGAGCTACACACCCCCATAAACCTTAGGCTTGTAAGCCCTTAGTTAAATAAATACTTGTATCATTTGCGTCAACTTTTGGTTTGAAGTCAACTCCTGATGATTTAATTATTCTGACTCTTTTTGTTTTTTCATTTATTAAACCTTTTTCTCTAAGACTGGCTATGCTAATTACATCATTATCAGTAAATAGTTTTGCAATTGTAGAGCTTCCAAAAGTCTTTAAATCTAAATTCCTCTTTCCACTAAAGTTGTAACCTTTAATTTTTGGAGTTCTTCGGATTAAAGATTTTTGTCCTCCTTCAAAGCCAATTCTAGTTTTGCCGGCTCTCTTTTGCTGACCTTTATTACCATTTCCAGAGTTTTTACCTCGGTTACCTCCACGACCAACTCTTTTGGAATTTTGAAGTTTAATTTTTTGCAAGTTGTTTAATAAGATCATATTCTGTATAAGTTTAATTTCTTAGGCTTTAGGGGCTTCAAGTGTTGCTGCTTCGGCTGTAGGCTCAATAATTGCAGCAGGTTCTTCTTTCTCTTCTTGGACTTCATTGAAGGAAACAATGGCCAAATCACCATCATCCAAAATTTCGTAGTTAGCATTTTTGGCAAGGTCGGAAACCGTTATTACATCTCCAATTGCTTGAAGAATGGATAAATCTACATCGATATGGTGAGGAATACTGTCTGGTAGGGCCTCTACTTCAAGCTCGTTAATACTCTTGATTATCACGCCGTCTACTTCTTTAGATGGTTCGCCTACAAAATTTACTGGTACTGTGGCAGTTGTCTTTTCTGACAAATTCACAGCGAGAAAATCTACGTGCCTTAGAGTTCCTAATACTGGATGAACATCTAATTCGTAAACTAAACATGGAAGTTTCTTACCTCCTTTAACAACTAGGTCTACCACAGTTGTTTTTCCAATAAGCTTGTATGTTTTTAAGAATATTCCTACTGGAAATTGAATATTAAAATTTTCAACTCCGTTGCCGTAAACTACAGCTGGAACAAGGCCTGTATGTCTAAGCTTTCTAAGAGAGTTTCCAAGTACTGTTCGCATTTCTACTTCTAGGGTCTGATGAGTCATAATAGTTTAGGTTAAAGAATAAATTTCAAATCTGGTTAGTTCAATTTTTTCTCCAGTAGCAACTCCAACTTCAACAATTTGGTCGCCAACGGTCTTTTTTGGATCTTTCAAAAATGGTTGAGTTAGTAAGCTATTTTCTTCTAGGATTTTAGATTTTTTACCTTCTAAAATCTTTTCAACAATGTTTTCAGGCTTACCTTCTTGAGCAAGTTGCGCTTTGGCAATTTCAATTTCTTTCTCGACAAAAGCTTTATCAACATTATCCGGTGAAACAAACTGTGGTCTATATGCAGCGATATGTAAAGCCACGTCATTTCCTAAAGTTTGAAAAGCTTGGGATCGAGCTACAAAATCAGTTTCACACCTAATCTCAAGCATCACTCCGATTCTACCTTCGTGAACGTAAGCAAAAATCGAACCTTGGCTAGTAACTCTATCGCTTCGAGAAGCTTGTTTCAACACACCCTGTTTTCTTAGGTGATCAATGATCTCGCTCTCGATTTGTGTATCCAGCTCTTCAATAGCTTTTTTAATGCTATTTAAAGGTAGGCCTGTTTTTTCTCGAATGGATTTGATTAAATCAATGGACATGTTAACTTTGGTTTTATTTTGAATACTTTTGTAGGGCTGCAAAGGCTGCTTGAGTTCCGGCAATCTTGTTTCGACTTCGAGTGATCTTTGAATAAATATTTTTAATTCCAGCAAGCTCTAATACAGGTCGTAAAAATCCTCCAGCAATGATACCTGTTCCAATTCTAGCTGGTTTGATATATAATTCACAGGATTCGTGCTTGGTGTAGCTGGCAAAATCAACTGAAAAGTCTGAGTTTAAAGACACATCGATCAAGCTATTTTTAGCTTTTCGAGTAGCTTTAGCTACTGCATCTTGGTAATCCAAGCCTTTTCTAAGACCAAAGCCTACCTTTCCTTCTTTGTCGCCTACAACAACAAGAGCTGAAAATCTCATTCTCTTTCCTCCTTTAACTACACGGGTAACTCTTCTTACAAGAATTACCTTGCTCTCTAAATTACTATCATCACCATCTCGAGGTTTCTTTGGTCCTCTTGGTCCACCTTTTCTTTTGGAAAAATCTCTTTTATTTCTTAAATTGTTCCTTCTAGCATCTTTGTCTCTTTGGTAGCTGGAGTTGTTTGGTCCATTACTTGGGCCTCGATCACCACCTTGTTGTCCTTGTCCTGCAAAAGGTCTTTGGGGTTGAGAGGTGCGTTCTGTTCTTACTGGAGCAGTTTGTGGGGTATCTGACATATTTAGATAGCTACTTTATTTTTTCTTAAACTTTCAACAAAAGCTTTGACTCGACCATGATATAAATAGCCATTTCGATTAAATACAAGGCTTGTAAACTTATTTTCTAGAATAAATTTGGCAAATTCCAAGCCAATTGCCTCAGCTCTTTCGGATTTAGTCCCTTTTTTTACTGTTGAAGAAGACCTAGAAAATATAACTTTCTTGGAAATCGGATCAGAAATCTGGGCAACCAAATTCTTATTGGATCTAGCAACGCTGATTACATACTTACCAGTAGTATCAACTTTATTTTTAAATCTTAGTTTCTTATTTAGTGTTACGGACATGAAAACTATTTACCTTTTTTACCTACTTTCTTTCTATAGAATCTACCTGGGAACTTAAAGCCTTTTTGTTTGTATACATCACAAGGTTTCATGTTGTGAATGTATGAAAAGAAATTCCCAATTGATTGTTTATCGATACTTGTTCCTTTTAAAATGTTTTTTTCCAGGCTTAACTTGATGTCACTAGGAATCTCGACAATTACAGGGTGAGAAAAACCAATGTATAAGGTTAATTTCTGGGCTAGCTCCATTCTAAAACCAACTCCATTTAGCTCCAAGACTTTATCGTAGCCTTTAGAAACACCTTCTACCAAATTGTTGATTACAGCTCTAGTAGTACCCCACAAAGCTCTTTGATATCGATTTTCAGGATCAATAACAGTAACTTGAATGGAATTATCGACAAGGTCGACATTGGCATTAGCAGCAACGCTAAATTGTAAGGTACCTAAAGGACCTTTAACCTCTAAAACTCTAGAGGTAATATTAAACTCAGCCGATACGGCATTTGGTAGCAAAACAGGATTTTTACCCACACGGGACATAACTTCTTTATTAATTACACAATCTTGGATTTGTCAACCCAGTTGAGGGAGGACTAGTATTTAACTATTAGAAAATATAAAAAGTCAAATGGTTTTGGGCGGTTTTGATTGAATGAGTAAGTAAGCTGAGAGATTATTGGTTAAACTTATCGCCTCTGGTTTAAAAATTTCACAATCACCTGCTTTCTCCTGGAATCTCATAGTCTAAAACAAATTCATTATAACAAAATATTGTTAGTAAATTATACTAATGAAATTTTATTTATAATGTTTGACGAAATTAACTAGCTATATCATCCCTTAAATTAAGTATTTATGGCTATTGAAAAACTTCACTCCTTCAAAATTAGACTGTATTCTAAAGACGGAAAGACTTCACCAGTATCGGAATATATACTTGAGTTAGTTAAAACAAACAAACTATTTGCTTGGGAAGCAATCGCTCAAATTAGTAAAATCCCTGAGATAATGTATCTTGGACTATCCGATAAATGATTCCCCACTTCGTGGGGCCCCTGTAGGTATCAAACCCCAGGGCAAAGCCCTGGACCCGAAAAAAGTTTCGGACCCCGACGCAAGCGTCGAGGTATTTTCTACGAATAAAGCCTTTTAAACAAGGGAATTTCAAATGCTATGAGTTGAGAGTCAAGCATAAAAACAATATTTGTCGATTCTTTTTTATAATCCAAGAGCCAGACTATATAGTATTTTATGGGTTTACCAAAAAAACTCAAAGTACAGATAAAAAAGATATTTCTAAAGGAGAAAATAATTTGAAAGACTATTTAATTACTAAAAATAGTATCGAATTTAAATATTGACATTATTTATAATATCAGGCAATCTAATTAACAAATAAATTCTATGCCTAAAAAAACCGCAGAAGAAGAAATTAGAGATCATCTACAAGATCCTGAAGCCAAAGCCTATATTTCAAAAAGACAGGCCGAAATAGACTTGGCTGTAAAAATTAAAATGCACCGAGAAAGATTGGGACTTAGTCAAAGAGAGTTAGCAGAAAAAATGGGTGTTCCTCAGCCCACAATTACCAGAATGGAAAGCGGAGACAGTGGTATAAACACGTCAACTTTGGAAAAATTTTGTCAGGTAACAGGTCTTGAAATTGATTTAGTACCCGATAAAAATGAAAGGAGTGTCATTGAAGTTTCAGAGTATATTATGCTAAGGTGCAGCCAGATTTTAGGCGAAAATTACGATATTACAATTTTAAAACTCTTAAAACTTTTGTATTATACCCAAGCTAAATTCTTGGTCAGCTTTGGCAGGCCTTTCTTTTCACATCAATTTGAATCCTGGGACAAAGGACCAGTGCACAAAGAAGCTTATAGCTATTACGCAAACGTCAACGAACCAGCCAGAATACTACTGCCAAAAACCAAGGATTTTACCCTAAATAAAGACGAAAAAGACACTGTTGATTATATTTTATTTGAATACGATAAGGGACTAGCCTACCAGTCAGCATATCAACTAGTAGAAAAAACTCACATCGAATTGCCATGGATTAATGCCCACAAGAATGGGAATAATACTTTGATTGTGGTGGACGTGATGAGGGAGTATTATCGAGGGAGATTGTAAAATAGTTTGGTACACTTATTTTATAATAATTATAGTACAAATGAAAAACTGGCACCAATGGTGTCCGAAATTAGCTGGAGCTACAATTAAAAAACTATTTTGACATAATGCAAGATTTTTAGTAGCCTAAAAGTAGCACTTTATTATCCTTTTATGCCCACTATTATCCGCCTTAAAGAAAATGAGACAACTGCTCAAATGTTTGAAATTTTGCAAAGTACGCTGTATTCTGGTTTGGATAAAACTGAAATAATTAGAGCCATTTTAGCCGAAAAAGTTTGGTCAATCAAAACTCAGATTTCTTTAAACAATGCAACTTTAGGATTAACCTCTCAAACCAAAACAAAGTTAAAAAAAGCCTATCAAAGTCATAAAGAAGGCAAATCTATATCCGTTAAAAATAGCGATATTGAAAACTTTTTAGAAAATTTAGTAGTCAGGTAATATGCAAAACCAAGAAAATTACGATTTAGATTTTACCCCTGAATTTTTGGCTGATTACAGAAAAATAGTTAAGAAAAACCAGTTACTGATAAAAAAGTTTAGCAAAGGTTTAAAGCTCTTGGCAGACAACCCACAACACAATTCCCTCAAATCACACAAAGTTGACACTATTGATAATCAAGATGTTGGAGCAGCTGGATAACTGGTGATATTCGGGTAATCTGGCTTTATGATCAGGATCGAAAATTGGTAACAGTGTTGTTAGAAGCAGGCACGCACTCAGGAAGTAACAGGGTGTATAAAAAGAAAAGTAGTTAAAAATTTAAATATTTAAAGTATTTAAGAACTCCTTCATCTTGACCTAAAAAAGTTTAGTTGGAAGTTCTAAAGGGTGTCTGATATTAGTAAATTTAAAGTAACTTTACCTCAAAAGCCTCATTATCAAAAGATTTCTCAGGATATTGATTTTTTGAAACTGTTTAAAATTGTAGAGCAAAAATTTGAGAATTGCTTTTTGATTGAATCTTTGGGGGTGGAAAGTAGCGAACGTTACAGCGTATTGGGTTTTGATCCAGAAAAAATCTATAGCGGTGGTGACGAGGGTTTAACTATTACTCCTAAAAAAGGTCAAATAGACTTTATTGACGATAAAAATGCCTATAATTTACTGTCTCAAATTGTCCCCCAAAATATTATTTCTCGAAACTATTCAGGCGGTTTATTTGGCTTTCTCAGCTATGAAGCCTACAAATATTTTGAACCTAAAGTAAAGCTTGAAACGCACCCCGATTTTGAACTTTTTAAATTTGGGTTGTTCACCGATGGTGTTGTATACGATAAAACTACCGGAGAAGTGTTTTACTTTTACTATGAAAATGACCGAAGCCAGCTGGTTAAAGAATTGATTCAACAAATTCAAACAAACAATGAGCAGACAAGTTTAAAGGTAAAGTTTTTAGGTAATACTATCAATCCTCAAAGACATTCTCAAATTGTAGCCGAGACCATTGAACAGATTAAATCTGGCAACTCTTTCCAGGTCGAAGTTGGAATGAAATCTAAGTATGAAGTTGAGGGGGATACAACACTAATTTACGAAGAATTAAGAAAGATAAACCCTTCACCGTTCATGTTTTACTGTAAATTTGGTCAGCAAAAAATCATTGGTGCCAGCCCAGAGCTGCTATTTAGGCTAGAAAATGGTGAAATGCAAACTTCACCACTAGCTGGTACAATCAAACGCGGTAAGAATGATGAAGAGGATATAGTACTAGCTAGAACTTTGCTTAACGATCCTAAAGAAATCGCTGAGCACAATATGCTGGTGGATATGCACCGTAACGATATTGGACGCGTTGCTAGACCTGGAACTGTAAAGGTACGAAGACTTATGGAAATCAAGAGGTTTAGTCATGTGCAGCATATTTCAAGCGATGTAACTGGTGTTATTGATAAAAAATTTACTATGTTTGACGGCATAGCTAATATCTTACCTGGAGGTGTGGTTTCAGGGGCCCCAAAAGTGGAAACTGTAAAAATTATAGCAGGTAATGAGCAAGCTCCAAGAGGACCATATGGAGGTGCGTTAGGGTATTTTGGACTAAACGGGAACTGTACTTTTGCAATCCCGATTCGAAGTCTGTTTATCTCGGGAAATCAGGCTTTTGCTCAGACTAGCAGCGGGATTGTGTACGATTCGGTTGCTGGAAACGAATACCAAGAGCTTATTAATAAACTTCAGGCTATGAGCAATGTTTTGAGTAAGTTTAGTTAAAGATTACTACCTGTAAACCCAGCCGTGACCTCCGATTTGAAAATTCAACAGCAAACATAGTTAATCCTTTAATTTTTTTATGGCCTCAACCATATTTTTAGCAGTTATTAACTCTTTCTTTAAGTCGGAAAATTTAAAGCTTCGAGTAGCATGTTTAGTTGTATTTTTTTACCAGGTTCTGGATTTAATAAGCTCATGTCAAAATCTGTTTTAAATACTGGTTTTACTAAATAGGTTTTACCATTGGAATACTCAGCCCAACCTTTTACAAATGCTAAAGCCCCTTCAGGGTTAGTGTTGTACAAATCTATAACTTTTCGTTTGGTGTTTTCCAGTGATACTACATAGTTTATACTTTTATACAATTCATCAATTGTAGTTTCCTTATTTCCAAACTGTTCTTTTTCTTTATCAAACCTACCTAACAACTCATTTTTAGCCCACTTTTGATTAAAATAATCTCTATATTTACTAAACATAGTATTTATGTTTGCACATTGCTCAAATTTATCTTTGTTTGGGTTTGGTAGGCCAGTTTTATCTAGTTTTACATCCACCTCTTTCAGCCCATTTTCTGGATCCAGCATATTTTGAACATTTATTTTTCTGGAATTTCCGAGGCTACGACCCTCATTGGGGACTTCAAAACTCCTAATATTTATATCTGGAAGTCCGTCTTTATCTAATCCTGAGATTTGGATTTTAGTTTTATCTTTTTCCATTTCACCAAAGGTAGTTTCCATAAAGTGACTATCTATTCTATCTGATGGAAACATTTTCCAAGTTGGATGGAAGATATTTAAAACATAATCTCCGACTTTAACGTTTTCAGCTTTATTTGAAAAATAACCTCTTATTTGCTGCCAGATTGTTCGTGGTTCTAAATCTTTGTGAACAAAACGATATTGTGGAGAGTTTATCGCATCAGTTTTTTTGAAGTAGTTTAAAAGCGTGTGGGCATTCTTATCAACCCTAAAATTGTTTATTAATCTAGCAGTACCTTCACCCAGCATCCGATCTATAAATTTTACATCCGAACCTGCAATCCCTTTTATCTGAGCATATCTGAGCCTTTTATCTAATTGCTCTTGGCTATATTTCCCATTTGTCTTGGCAATTATCTTTTCAGTCAAATACTGCACAACCTCTATTTCATCTGGATACGTAAAAGCATTTTGGTCTGACATGATTTTATATTCTTTAGGATACATGGCTTTCATTATTTGCGCTGTAGTTTTTTCTATGACTGCTTCATCAATTGATGTATTTAATTTAGGGTTTAGACCTGCGGTTAGATTTAGTTTTTTGCTCGAATAGCTTAAACCCTCAATAAAATTTTGTTTGACAGTCTCTCCCCCTATAGATGTCTTTACGATCCTAATAGCTGATATCGAGTGTAAAGCTTCATGAATTAGTGTTTCAATAACCTTGGCCTGATGAAAATATTTTAAGGCATCTCTACTAATTACAATATTATGACTAATTGCATCGTGTCCACCAGACATATCATCATTAATTTTATAAACAGACAGTGGAGGCCAGTTTATTTCAGTATTATTTGTGATTATTTTATCTTTAATAAGCCAATTTCTCATCTTTTTTTGGACATCAGAGTAAATCGTGTCCACTTTTTTTTGATCTATAGACTGTGTGAGGTATGTCCAAAATTTAGGCACATCATTTTGGGAGATTTCAGAGGTGGTTTTAATTTCAGTGTTAGTTTTTTTACCATAATTGTACTTATTATTACTGTCTGCATCCAAAAATACTTCTGATTTTAATTGAACACCAAGCATGTCAGCTTCACTATCTCTATCAATAAAAATCCTATTATCCTTCAAATAAGGGTCTACAGGCTTTCCACCCAAAATTGTTTGAAAATATTTCATCCCAGGAATTTGCTTGGTAAATCCTTCAACTACACCCCCAATATCTTGAAAATTGTTTTTAGGTGAAAAATTTTGCACAGCTTCTTGATCTTTGGCAATGGGTTGGCGATTGGATAGTTCTATTCTTTGAACTCTTGGAAAAGCATTATTTTCAGTCATTGGTTTAAGATTATTTCTTGTAATACTTTGATTTAGTCTGTTTTTGATTAGCTTTTTTTACTGTTTTTTAAAGTAATTTGAAAATTCAACAGCAAACATAGTTATTCCTTTAATTTTTTTATAGCCTCAAGCATATTTTTAGCTTTCACGGATTGACCACTGGCAATTTCATTGTTTGATTTTTCAATATCTCTAAGATCTTCCAAAGTTAGGCCGATTTCTTCTAAATAGTCACCACTTCCACGAGCAATTAAGTATTCAATAGACTGATTAAGATCAAATACTGGATATTTATAGCCCAACGATTTAATAATCAAGCCAAGATCATAGCTTACAGTAACTTGAGTTTTATTTTTAAGTTTTTGCATATATAAAATATAATTAAGTATAACTAAATTTGATTATTTATGTAAATGAGTGCACGAGTTAACAACTAAATCTTTGAGTAACTTTTGATCGTGCTATTCCCCCGAGTGACCGACAACCTCATCTGCCATCTGAAGTAGATTTTCGTAACCTTTTTCATTTAAGGCTTGAATGAAATTACTAGTTTTCTCTTTAAAATCACTATCAATATATCTTAGATTGGTCCCCGGATTAAATACCTTATATTGACTTTTAAAGTCCTCTAAGCTAAGTTGCTGGCCTTGTTTAAAGGCGGTATCGCGGATACTTTTACAGGCCTCATAAAAACTCCCCTTATTTGATAAAATCCAATTTTCCACCCCAATACCACCAATACCACTGGGTTCAGTTTCCCCAGAATAAGTTCTTTTATAACAATTGTATTGGCTCATTACGGTTTTGGCTAAGACAATTTGCTGGCGAACCTGTTCAGCAGTTCCTTGTCCATAAGTTGCTTCAATATTTTCCAATTTTTGCTGTGTAGTTTGATCACTGCTAACAATATTGTCGGCAGCCAATTTAGAAATCATAGAAATATCTATATCTATTTTTTTACCCTGTAAATCAACCCCGTACATCCTTAAAGTATCACCATGAAGGTCAATTTTGTCAGCCTGAAAAGACTTTTGTAAATCCTCTAAAAGTTGCTGTTTTTTTTCTACAAAGTTACGGTTATCCAACAAAACTGCAAAATCAAAATCAAAGCTATCGGCTTTATTTGTATGTCTTGCTGTTGACCCGGTATCCAAAATATCAGCTCCGTAAATTTCTATTTCATTTCCATTTCTCAGTTTTATATCACTTTTAGACAGAGCTTGATGGATTGTATCTTGAATTTCTGTCTTGACTGAATGTAGGTGCTCTTTTATCTTTGGATTGTTCCTTTGACCCTCAATTTCAAGCAAATTTAATTTCATTTTGTTAGGTAATTGTTGTTCATTAGGGTTAATTTCCAAATCTGATTTAGAAAATTCTGTTCCAGCAAAGATTTTTTTATACTGCTGCCAATCTTTATAAGTAAAAATTAGTTCTTGGTTTTTGTTATAAATAGGTACGTACAGGTCTTTCTTGGCCAAATTAAACTTCAAGTTTTCAAACCGTGATTTATCTTTTGGATCAAAAATCATAAAGTCAATCTCCGTGGAGGCTATCCCTGTTCGAATACAATAATGATCCAAAAAATCAGCTGCAGCTTGAAAAACTTCATATTTGTCTTGCCAGACACCATAGTCTTTTGCAAAAATGCTGGGGTCATTACCCTGAAACTCAGTTTTGATATTTTTTAGAGCCTCTGACCTTCCACTAGCGTATAAACTACCATCTTGTTTTAAACCCAGATTACTATTTTCGGTGAATTTAAACTGCCCCCTATTTTTAATACCTAGAATTAGGTCGTGTCCCATATAGCTATAACCAAAAGTTTCACGTTTGCCATCTTCGCTACTTAAGTCTTTTCTAACTAAATCAATATCCAATGGGGTTACAAAGTCTACAGCTGTAGCCCTTGTACCGCCCAAAAGCTCTCCAGCGTTACTCCCGCCATCCATAATTTGTTTGAAATATCCAGAACCAACACCTTTGATGAAGCTATCGCCTGAAAACAAAAGTTGTGGTTGTTCAGAATTTAATTTGTTTCTTAAATTAGCTTGGTTTAAGGTTTGTTCGTGAATTTGGGTTACGGCATCAAAAGAATTTAGACCTAGGGGTTTTAAGTAAATATTAGTTAACTGTTCAAACATGTTGCCATTTGCGCCTACAAGTTTTTTTAAATGCTCTGCTTTTTGCTCTACTGCCAGATTTGCAAAATCCTTGCCAGGCATAAACTGATTCAGTCTATTTAATCTTTGACCTTGGACACCTTGAGAATGTAAGGAATATATTTGGTAATACAATTGATTTAATTTAGCATCTAGCTCTGGTTTGTTGGGAGTTTGATCTACATTCAGGTGAGACATTTCTCGCTCAATACTAGCAATATTTTGGGCAAAATCTAGAGTAGATCGCTCTCCCGAAAGTATAGCATTTTTAGCAATATCTCGATAAACTAAGTTGTATAGGCGATTAAAGTCTTTATTTTTCCAAAGTTTATCCAAGACTGGTGAGTGAAATAGTAAGTCGTGAGTTCTTATGCTTGAATGGTTAGTTTTAATTTCAATTCCACTCTCTATTTGAAATAAGTGTTTAAAAACTAAAAACTTTTTAACGTAAGGTGGGATATTACTAAGTTCAAAAATAGCTATGATTTTATTAATTGATTCTACAGGATTACTACTTGCAAAAGTAATGTTTGCAATGGCATCTTTCATTTCTTCCAATTCCGGTATTTTTTTAGAATTTAATTCATTCAATTTAATAAGTATTGTTGCAAATCCTGGTTGGATTGTTTCAAGCACCTTAACTTTTTCGGCAAAATCTTGGGTACTGTAATTCAATCCTTTGTTCAATCCTTCAGCAAATAACTTTTCTTGGCCTATGATAGCTTTTTTAACTAAATCTGAGTCAATTCCATTAAGAATTTCAACTTTTTTGGCAAAATTTTCTGGGGTAGAATCGAATGCTTTACCTAAACCAATAGCAAATAACTTTTCATTGCCTTGGATAGCTTTTTTAGTAAACTCGGAGTCAATTCCATTAAGAATTTCAACTTTTTTGGCAAAACTTTCTGGGGTAGAGTTTGTTAATATTTCACCTAAACCTTTGGCAAAAAAACCTTCATTACCTTGGATAGCTTTTTTAGTAAAACCTGGTTCTATGGTCTCTAGGGCTTGAACTTTTTGGGTGAAATCTTCTGTGTTTGAGGAGGCCAAGGCTCGGTTTAATCCTTCAGCGAATAAGCCTTCTTTA